>VYLQ01000102.1_pt1 | contig 35447 bp, 34 predicted proteins | sample 5115351 | NCBI WGS metagenome assembly VYLQ01 (sample SAMN12291776, study PRJNA351875) | freshwater metagenome | isolation source: freshwater lake | place: USA: Michigan, Lansing Lake | collected 2013-08-14 | reverse complement strand
GGTTGAGAATTTAGCCGTCAAGAATCTGGTCAAAAACCCGAAATTATCTCAGGCAATATCTGATGTAAGCTGGGGAGAAATTACCCGACAATTAGCCTATAAATGCCGTTGGTACGGGAAAAATTACATCGAAATAGATAGATGGTTTCCTAGCTCTAAAAGGTGTAGTAATTGCGGGTATATTGCTGAGAAAATGCCGTTAAATGTTCGAGAGTGGGATTGTCCAGACTGTGGGACACACCATGACCGAGATATTAACGCTAGTAAAAACATTTTGGCCGCAGGACTTGCGGTGTCAGTCCGGGTCGCGACCATAAGACCAGAACAGAGTAAATCTGTTAAGGCCGGTGCGGAACCCCGCAAGGGAAAGAAGCAGAAACCTAAATCGTGAGGTTTGGGAATCACCGTCCGTTTACGGCGGTGAGGATGTCAATTTAAAGGATTATGGCCGAAATTCTCGGATCACTTGCCCAACCCTTAATACCTCTGCCACCGTCCATGCTTGGGCAAAAGCACCTCTCGGGGTAAAAGGGGCATTACCATCGAAAATTTCACTTAAACTACCGATACAGCTATCCCGAAGATGGTCGATCATCGGTGTTAAAAAACTCTCAGCCAGGATGGGATCGCGATAGACTTTTAGATGGGCTTCGATAAATGCCCCTAATAACCATCCCCAGACTGTCCCCTGATGGTAGGCACTATCTCTTTTTAAGCGATCGCCACGGTAAACGCCACGGTAATCGGGATGATCGGCATCTAGCGATCGCAAGCCGCAAGAAGTCAAAAGTTTTACAGTACAAATATCGACAATGGCCTTTTTCTGTGGGGAATTTAATAACTCCTCCACCGACAAAGACACGGCAAAAAGTTGATTCGGTCGTAAACTGGCATCATTACCCTTGTCCGTATCCAAAACATCGTAACAATACCCTAGAGAATCGTCCCAGAAGCGAGAAAACCCTTTTAAGGTCATTTCTCTCATTTTTTCGTAATCAGTAGCATCCATGCCCAAATACTGGGCAAAATGACCCATAATTTTTAGGGCATTGAACCAAAGGGCATTAATTTCTACGGGTTTGCCGATGCGGGGAGTAATCACTAGATTATCAACTTTGGCATCCATCCAAGTTAATTGTACTCCCGCTTCCCCGGCATAGATCAAACCATCGTCATCTAGGTGAATATTGTAGCGAGTACCGCGACGAAACCAAGCGATCACTTCCGTTAAAGCGGGATAAATAGTTCGGAGAAACTCAAAATCTTGGCTTTGGTTAAAATAGGAACGAAGGGCTTCAAAATACCAAAGAATAGCATCGACAGCGTTATATTCAGGGATTTCTCCCCCATCGGGCAGTAAATTGGGCAATAAACCCCAGTCTAGATAACGGGAAAAAGTTAGTAAAATCTGACGGGCGATCGCAGGTCTGCCTGTAGTCAAAGTTAATCCTCTTAGGGAGATCATCGTATCGCGACCCCAATCACCAAACCAAGGATAACCTGCGATTATCGTTTTGCCGTCCGGTTGATCCCGGAGAGGACGACTAACGATAAACTGGTCGGCAGCGAGGGTCAGTTGTTGAATCCATTGAGGCTGCTGGGGATTAATCAGACTATTCTCGTAGCGATAGCGAGACTCTAGAGAAGATTGACCGTTTAAATTCGGATCGGGACGGGTACTAGCGGCAATTGTCACCGATTCTCCCACTTTGAGAGTAGCCGAAAAACTGGCAGCATGGAGATGATTTTCCCGATCGATTAAACCACGATAACGTTCCACGGCCAAATCAAAGCGATAATACCAGATATGAGCGCAGAAAACCTGTCCTTGACTGATTAATAGATAAAAAGGTACAGCATGGTCATAGGCAATCACTCTGACTCCTTTTTCTAGGGGACTAATAGCCATTTGCCAGTTAAAACCCTGGGTATTGCCGTGAAAATCACGATAATTGACAAAAGCAGTCAGATTCAGGGTTAAAGGAGAATTGCCGCGAAGGTAGGTATAGCGAGTATAGGTGGTATTTTCTCCCTGTTCCATCCAGATACGCTTTTCTAGTAAGGCATCCCCACAGATAAAAGTCCAGACGGGAATTGTCCCTTCCAGATGAAAACTTTCGATATTAATATAGCCTTGCGGTTCGACTGTACCACCTAACCAGCGATTGCTGGCCAGATGATAAATTTTCTGGTTATATTGTACCGATTCATCGATTTTAGTCACTAGAAGCGTTCTTTTCGTCGGTGGAGCCAAAGCAGCGATCAAGAGGCCATGATAACAGCGAGTTAGCAATCCGGCCACGGTTCCCGCAGCAAAACCACCGATACCATTAGTGACTAACCATTCCCGCTTTTCAGCCACCGGAAGACAATTACAGATATCCCGACCAAAACGGAGCCTGACCATGAGCTTCCAAATTCCTAGTAATTTTGTTATAATCAAAAATTGTGTCTTTATATCTATAGAGTAACTCTATCTTAAGGAGGAAAATCGGCAGTGAGTAAACGTACTTTAGAAGGAACCACGCGCAAACAGAAGCGAACTTCCGGATTTAGAGCGAGAATGCGTAGCGTCAACGGACGTAAAGTGATTAAAGCTCGTCGGAAAAGAGGGCGCTATCGTTTAAGTGTTTAGGTTATTCTGGGAACCGACTAATTTTCGTGGGATTACCCCAAGTTCACCGCTTAAAACATCGACAGGATTTTCAAGCTGTCTATGGAAAAGGGAGGCGTTATCACGGTTCCCACTTAACCTTAATTAGTTTAGAGGATCCTAGCCAGGATAAGCCTCTTCCCAGTCGTTTTGGTATTTCGATTAGCAAGAAAGTTAGTAAAAAAGCGGTGGTTCGTAATCGACTAAAAAGGCAAATAAGAGCGGTAATTCGGCAGTTATTGCCAGAAATAGCGACAGGATGGCGAGGGATAATCATTATCCGTCCCGAGGCGATCGAGTGCAATTATGAACATTTTTTGCGAGAATTAAAGCAGTTGTTAGTGAAGGCCAATATAATTCATGGGCATTAAAGAAGAAACTTTTTATGAAGGCGGTCCGCACATCGGCGACCTAATCATCAATATACTCCTAGGATTTACAGTGATTTGTTTACCTTTGACCGTTGGGGCAGTGGTGCGGGCAATCTGGTTAAGATATAAGATAACCGATCGGCGGATTTCAATCACCGGGGGTTGGATGGGACGCGATCGCACAGATATTATCTATTCAGAAGTGGCAAAAGTGGCAAAAATGCCGAGAGGAATTGGTCTTTGGGGGGATATTGTCGTAACTCTCAAGGATAGAAGTCGTTTGGAAATGCGCGCGATGCCGAAATTCCGGGAAATTCATGACTATATTGCCGAAAGAGTCGCCGATAAAACCGGTCGTCCCCTAGAATCGATCATCAGTCAATAAAACAAAATAATCGATCGCCGAGATTCGATAAATTAGATTTGTCAAAGTGAACCCCCATTAAACGAGAAGGCATAGATTAAACCCATGGATTTTGGAGTCGGATTTATTTCCACAAATATCATGTTGCCAATCCTAGATTTTTTCTTTCGGATTGTGCATAGTTACGGTTTCGCCATCATTGCTTTAACGCTGGTGGTCAGATTTGCCGTCTTTCCCCTCAGCGCCGGCCAGATTCGCAATATGAGAAAAATGCGAATCACTCAACCCTTAATGAAGGAAAGACAGACAGAAATTCAACAACGCTACAAAAATGACCCCCAAAAACAACAGGAGGAAATGGGCAAATTAATGCAGGAGTTGGGCAATCCCCTGGCCGGTTGTTTACCCCTGTTATTACAAATGCCGATTCTTTTGGCTTTATTTGCCACTCTGCGGGGTTCCCCCTTCTCGGATATTAACTACACCGTCGATTTACAAGTGCTGCCAAGGGAACAAATCGCCCTCGTCCAGCGCCAACCCTATGCCACCAAACCCCAAAACGTTTATATTGACGAGTCTCTCCACTATCCCATCACCGCTTTTTTACCCCAAGGCAATAAAATCGCCCCGGGAGAACAGCTAACAATCGACCTGCAAAACGACCAGGGCAAGTCTTTAAGTCAATTAGCCACGGAAGCACCAGAAAATAACCTAAACCCCACCTACGAGGTGGTTAAAGGTCAAGAACTGCTGCAAGTTAATGAAGACGGTTCCATCGTCGCTTTAGCCCCCGGAGATGCCAGTATTAAAGTTATCGTGCCGGGGATTGCCGCTAATACGGGTTTTCTCTTTATTGAGGCGCTGGGAAGAATTGGGGCAACCGGTGCGAATGGTGAAATTCACTGGGATATCTTGGCGATGGTGATCGCTTTCGGTATTAGTATCTATGTTAACCAAGAGTTATCCGGCGCCGGCGCGCCTTCGGGGGGGGCAGCCCAACAACAGCAAACGGTGAATAAAATCACCCCGATAATTTTTAGTATGATGTTCCTGTTTTTCCCCTTACCGGCGGGGGTATTGATGTATATCTTAACTGCGAACATCTTCCAAACTATTCAAACGGTGATTTTGATGCGGGAACCGTTACCGGAAAACCTGCAAAAATTGGTAGCGGAACAGGAAAAAACGGAAAAATCCCGCGATGCTCTCCCCTTTGAAAAACGTTCTAGCAAGAAAAAGGAAAAAACATCGTAATGAGTATATGGGAGCAAAATAGCGAGAACGCTAAACAATGGCTGGAAAAACTGCTAAAGTTGATGGCCATGTCCGCAGATGTCCAGATTGGAGTGCAGGAATTGGGAACGGGGCCTTCCTCCTGTTGGTTAATTATTGATAGCAGTCAATTGAGTCCCCAACAAGTGGAACTCCTCCTCGCTAATAAGGGTGAGGGACTGGATGCGATTCAATCCCTAGCTAATACGATTCTGAATATTGGTGTCGAGTCGGCAGAACATCAGTTCTATATTGTCGAAATCAATGGCTATCGTCAACAAAGACAGTCAGAACTTTTCGACTGGGTTAATCAAGCGGCGACGCAAGTACGGCAAACAGGACAGGAAATAGAATTAAAAGCCCTATCTTCGGCGGAACGTCGCCAAATCCATGCCTTTTTTCAGGAAGAAAGCGATTTAACCACGGAAAGTCGCGGTGTGGAACCCGATCGCCGGTTAGTGATTCGTTTAAAATAAGATCAAAGGGTGGGGTAAAACCTGCCCTCTTTTTTATTTTAGCCAGATACCTCCTGTCTCGGAGTTTCTTCACCTAACGGAAGATTTTTGATTGTTGCAGGAGAGTTAATAACTTAACTTCAGAGCATTTACTGGTACATCATCCCAGGATTCTACGGTTCTTAAAACTGCTACCCACCCCGTTTGTTTTTGTTCGTCCGTAAGATTGGTTAACCAACTTTGATGACAATCTTTTGCCGCTTGTTCGTCTTGACAGGCAATACAAGCTTGTACTAAACCACAGGGATCAATCTGTTCATTTACCCAAATAATCATGGTTAATAGCCCTACTTAACTTTACTATTATACTCCATCGATCGCCCACAGAGAAACTTTTGATATTGATAACCTGTTACATAATTGGAGGATAACTCTGAGAGTTGACAGTCCGATAAATCTATTGAAGAATGGAAATTGATTAACCATAATTCAAAAGGGGGAGAAGATGACAGATTAAAATTTGGCTTTTGTTCTGGGTTAACTAAGAGAAACTTAGGGGTTTTATCGGGAAATCTTTGGTTAAATTCCCAAGCAATTCCCATCATTTCTCCCACCTGCACCAAACTCCTATAGCTAGTGGCAATTACTAACGGATAACGGCTATTATTTTCGATAGTGGTAACTAATTTATCTGGCCGATAATACTTACGATAGCCTAAATTAAAAGTCACACTTAGGGAACTAACTAAAGCCATAATAATGACAACAATTACTATTCTTTTCTGCTTCCTTTGCCAACAATTATCTAATAAAATTGCCAGAATTAAAATTACCGAGGGAAAGTAAACAAAACTATATCTAGCTCCCCGGGTAATATCGATCGAGAGCAGATAGGTGATGACAAAGAAAATAGCAATTGAACTGAGAAAAAATGCCGAGAGAATGCCTAATTCTGGTTTATAGGAGTCTAGCCAGGCTGTTTTTAATTGTGGGATAATCCAGAGAAAAAACCCGATCATTATTGCCCCAGAAATCAAGATAATTATTAAAGATTCTGATTCGACGGGGAGCAGGGAAAGCATAGTGATTAATGTTCCCAGTAACTGAAAAAAGGGGCTAATTACGGCTAAAAAACTATCATTGTCTCTCTGAATCCAACCAGTCATCTGATTGCCATAATCTTTGGGGACAAAGGTGATAAACCAAATAATAATAAAGCTCAAGTTACCTAAAAAAACTAAACTTAAACGCCACCAATTAGTTATCCAAAAGTTTTTTTGTTTGATTTGATTGAATAAAATCAATAATAAAGTTATTGCTTCCGCTAGGATAGTTAAACTAAAAAAATAGTGGACTAATAACCCTAGACAGTTGACAATTAACCAGAAAAAAACCAAAGTAGGGGATATTCTCTGACGGTGGATAATTTGGCCGCTTGCCCTCAGAAAACAGCCTAAAGATATGAGGACAAATACAACCGCTAAAGTATAATGTCGCGCTTCTTGGGAGATAAAAACCCCGTAGGGAGAAACCGCCATTAAAATCGCCGCTAGAAAAGCGATCGAGCCGGATTTAAAGACCAATTTACTGATAAAATAAATTAGAGGAATCGAAATAACTCCCCAAAATACTGCCAGCGATCGCATTCCTTCTAAAGATACATATTCTCCCCGATCAAAGAATAATTTATTCCAGAGATAGGCGAAAATAAAATATAAAGGTGGATGATTGTCCTCCTGAATAACTAATTTAATTACATCGGCAATAGTTGCCTGATGGTTGCTCTGGAGGGGCGCTAATAAAGTGCTGAGGGAAATTATTTGATTTAACGGCACTATCTGGTAATTATTGCCAATACTAAAAACCATAGTGGCAAATTCATCCGTCCAGGGAGGTTTACTCGTTAATTGTGTTAACCTAATAACCAGTCCCAAAATTATTACTAATCCTAACCAGCAAAAATCAGACCAAGCTAACCGCTCCTTGCTTTTTTGTTGTAGATCGGAAATGACTGTAGATAAATTCAATTTAATTGTTATCTCCAAAAGATTCGATTATTTTAACCGCTTCCGCTGGGGAAATATCTTGACGGCAATTAGGATAATCATACTCCTCCCGGGCAATTAATGCCCCACTGAGACGATAAAAATATTCTCCCATTTTCATCCAATCGGAATACAAATCAGGTTCGGGGAATTGTTGCCTTAATTCCGAGTTTTTGGGTGTACCATAATTGAGCCAGTATCCTTCTCCAAATAGTGGGGAATTGAGCGCTAGGATTCCCTCTAATTCTAAACCATCATCGCCCCTGACGTTTTCAATTCCTTCCACCAAAAAACAGCTATTCTCGGCATTTTCAAAGAGGACTGCGTATCCTTTCCCCTCTTCTGCGAGGATTTTAATCTCGCTGGCCCGAAATCCGGGAGGGATATAGTTAGGTAAAATAATCTTAGCATCTAGCGATCGCAGTTGTTGCCGTTCACTGGCGCTTAAAGTTACCGTTTCTGCTCTCAAATATTGCCCATTGTCAATAATAACAATAGATAATCCTAAAACTAAAGGCCAGAAAAATTTTATGGTCATAATCGCGGTTTTTAAGGTCATATTCTCGAGAATATGTCAGTTTTTAGGCAATTTACTGATTATTTAACCAGATTAATGACGAATATTGCCCTTTTCCTGTTCCCGATTCCCTATTTACCGATTCTAATCGACAAAAAATCATAGCTTGTCTGTGGATTCCACTTTTTTCCACTTCTGTCACCCGGAATTATGGGACTGACATCACCCCAAACCCTCTCGTATTCTAAGGTTATCGACAGGAAAGAGAGGTAACAACCATGTTAGTCAGTCACCAAAATCCAACTTTTGTCCGTAACTACTTAATCGCAGTTATCTCCGTGGTGATGATGGGTGTGGGAGTTGCCGATCTTGTCAATAATCCCTCTCGAATTGCTCAACAAAACCGTCTTGATGGTTATGGTCGCTATGTTAGTGCTGGTTTGGTTAGCGGTGCGGTCAATAATATGCGTTAATTTGCCTCTGACACTGGATGTCACCAAGTCCCTTTGAGGACAGATGTTAAGGCGAGATTTGACATTTCTAGCTTTTGTTGTATGATAATACCGCTAGTCGTTATTCTCATAGCCTGGCAATTTCAATATGGCCTATCATCCATTCCATGAATTCCTAGCAATTTCCCTGCTGATGAGATACAAAATCTCAGGTTTTCGGGGGGGAACAAAAGGTTTAAGTGAGCGTACCTCATGATACTTGTAAACTCTATAGTCATGGATAAGTCCCCTGTCGATATCAAAAGACTCAGGAATTGCCTAATCAGCTTAATATCACTGGACAGAAAAATATCGTATGCCTCGGATATGACGATTATATAAATCCTAATTTTTTGATGTATGATGCTATCAAGAAGGTTAGTGCAACCTATATTGCTGGGCGGCAGCGCAACCCTAGTTGTAATAAAAAAGGCAACTTCGACAATCAAAACTGACTTGTGGATTTATCCTTAACTTTATCGGCTTTGAAGGATATTGACTGGCTTTGATTTTTATCGAAAGCAGTTAAATCTGATCGATAGACAATCAATTGCTTTTCTCTTGTTTTGTCCGATCATAACTGTCGGAATACCGTTAACTTCACCATCATAAAAGGAAAACAATGCTTGAACGTAGATTTGAAAGACTAAACGCATTAGCAGATATTAACTCCGCCTCTAAATATTTAGAAATTGGAGTTAGCTCAGGAGGTACTTTTATTCGGGTTAAGGTTCCTAAAAAAATAGCTGTAGATCCCTGTTTTAGGGACGATGTTCATAAAAAATATGCCAATGAGAACTCAATTTTTTATGAGATAACGAGTGATTCTTTTTTCTCCACTCTCGCTCCGCAACACGGTGAGTTCGATCTGATATACTTAGATGGATTGCATACTTTCGAGCAAACGTTTAGAGACTTTTGTAATTCTTTACGATACTCTCATTCCCGCACCATCTGGCTTATTGATGATACCTATCCGATTAGTTGGTTTGCCTCTCTTCCTAATTTCCGGCTCTTTCGCATATTAAGAAAACTGCTTAAGATTAAGAATCCAAGCTGGATGGGGGATGTCTATAAGGTCATTTTCGCTATCCATGATTTTTTCCCTCAATTCAGTTATGCGACTTTTCCTGGTCACGGACAAACCGTACTCTGGTTGGAAACCCGAAAGGATTTTACCCCGACTTGGGATTCTTTGGAGAAAATTAGTCGTCTTAGCTATTGGGATTTTGAGAAGTTTAAAGACACTCATCTACTTATCCGTGATCCCGAGACTATTCTTGATCAAATCAAGAATAGCCTTTCTTAACCGCTGCTCCCAAATCCGCTTTTACATAGTATGATTAACTGCTCACTCCCCCACTTCCCATCACCCCACAGTTCCTGACTGATAACTGATAACTGAAACTGCTTAAACCCAAGAATGGAGGGCGCGTAATTGGGGCGTTTTTTTAGCTTGGTGGGTCTGCATTCTTTGTAAAACATCATCGAGAATTGTCACCGCTTCCCGGATATATTCCCCCTTATTCAGCATGACACATTCGGCTCTTTCGGCCATAGCGGCATCGGTAATCTCGGCCCGGGAAGGAATACTTTTCTTGACCAGATTTTCTAGGACTTGGGTAGCCCAAATTACCGGAATATGGGCCGCTTCGCATAACCAGAGAATTTCCTCTTGAATTTCTGCGAGTCTTTGATAGCCAATTTCTACGGCCAAATCACCCCGGGCAATCATCACCCCAAAAGGTTGTTTACCGGCGGCATGGATGATTAATTCGGGAAGATTTTTCACGGCTAAAGGTGTTTCTATTTTGGCCACAATTGCCTTTTGTCGCCAAGCATCCCCCAAACGACTTTGTAACTCTAGCTGTAGTGTCTCGATATCGCTGGCTTTTTGTACAAAAGAGTAACCGATAATATCGGCATTTTCGGCAATAAAATCTAAATCTTGCCGGTCTTTTGCGGTCAAAGGATCGATATTTAAGACGGTATCGGGGAAATTTAGGCCTTTATCTGCTTTGAGTTTTTCCCCTTTCTCCCTAGCGTGGGTAATTTTTAGTAAAAGACCTTCTGGCATTATGGCAATAACTTCAGCCCCGATATGACCATCATCAATCCAAACTTTCGCCCCGACGGGAATTTGGGGAATAATTTCCGGTTGGGAACAATTAGCCTGAAAATACTGAGGATGGGCAGTATGGGGCGGTTGGGGAGTTAAGAGCAGAAAATCCCCCTGATATAGTCTGGTTTGGGACTGGGGGGCTAAAATCTCTTCTAAACGGATTTTAGGACCAGCTAAGTCCATATAAACCTTACAGGTATGTCCATTGACTAAATTTTCGGGATTTTTGACCGCCTCGCGCAGATTTTCGATCATTCCCTGCCATTCTTTCGGGCCATCATGGGCGCAATTAATGCGAATACAGTCCATTCCGCAACGCAGTAATTGAGCAATAAAATTGGGGTCGGTTGCCGCCTCCGTCGGCATTGTCACCATAATTCGCACCCGACGCCGGGGGGAAGGCAGACCGAAAACTTCGGCGCTATGGGAGGCTAAAAGTTGATCTCCTTGGAAAAATGCCTCTAAAGGGGGATGTTTGGGCAATAATGAGGCTTCTTGATGACAAACCGCCCCTAAAGTGGCAATTACCGCATCGAGAGTCGGTAAAACTTTCGATTCAATCCGGCCTAGGGAAGATAATCCCCAGGGCATTAAAGCTAATTGTAAATCCCGGATATCTTCTTGTCTCAGGGCGAGATAATAGGCTAAATTACGGGTGCTAGGTTGAAAATTCTCCTTTTCAATCAGGTTTTTCCACTGCTGCAATTTTTCTTCTCCTTCCACTGTCACAAAATGCCGTAACTTTTGTAGATGATGGAGGAGAGTTTGGGGGTAGGATAATTGTTCTCGTTTGAGTTGTTCTGAGAGAGTTAAAGACATAAAATTAAGTAAAAAGTAAAAATCGTCAATTACTAAGGCAATACTCGCCTAGAAAATGATCACTGTCGCCGCTTATATTGCTTTTGGCTGGTTATGGGGTCAGTTCTCAGGCATAATCTCTCTGTTTCTATACTAAGCAAATATCCCGCCTCTAGAAGTTAATTTTTGCTACGATTTGTGGCGGTTATCTTCATGGTGAGGTGGGAAGTTTTCGTTTTGGGGAGTCGGTGGTGGGTGGTCGATACTAGAAAAGCTAGGTTTATCGGTGAAAAATTATCGATAAGCTTCCCTGTATTATGCCTTTGATATTATTAAAATAATGGCGTACATTGGCTGAATAAATTATCTTTTTTGAGCTATATTAAAGGTGCATAAAGTGATTAGTAACTACAGTATTAAGTTTTATGAAGGGAGGGAATGCTCCAGAATCGCGACTATAATAAGTAAACAGATCATTCCTGTGTCGGCGAGAGCGAGAAAATATGTCTGCCACTGAATACGAAGCAATTATCGGTTTAGAAACCCACTGTCAACTCAACACCAAAAGCAAGATATTTTGTTCCTGTCCCACCAACTTCGATAGTCCCCCCAATACTAACGTCTGTCCCGTCTGTTTGGGTTATCCGGGGGTATTACCCGTCCTTAACCAAGAAGTCCTGGTCAGTGCCGTTAAACTGGGATTAGCTATCGATGGTAAAATTACACCCCATAGCAAATTCGATCGCAAACAGTATTTTTATCCCGACCTGCCGAAAAATTATCAAATTTCCCAGTATGATCTCCCTATTGTCGAACAGGGTCAACTAGAAATCGAGATCGTCGATAAAAAAACTAAGGAAGTTAGCCGCAAAATTATCGGCATTACCCGTCTGCACATGGAAGAAGACGCGGGAAAACTGGTTCATGCTGGCAGCGAACGTCTCTCTGGTTCCACCCATTCCCTGGTGGATTTTAATCGTACAGGTGTACCATTATTAGAAATTGTCTCGGAACCGGATTTACGCACCGGCACCGAAGCGGCGGAATATGCCCAAGAATTACGGCGTTTAGTGCGTTATCTCGGCATCAGTGACGGTAATATGCAGGAAGGTTCCCTGCGCTGCGATGTCAATATTTCCGTTCGCAAAAAAGGCACTAAAAAGTTCGGGACTAAGGTAGAAATTAAAAATATGAACTCCTTTAGTGCTATCCAAAAAGCCATAGAATACGAGATCGATCGACAAATTGAAGCGATCAAAAATGGGGAATTGATCGTACAGGAAACCCGTCTTTGGGAAGAAGCTACTCAACGGACGATTAGTATGCGGAAAAAAGAAGGTTCTAGCGATTATCGCTATTTTCCCGAACCGGATTTACCCCCCCTAGAAGTCTCCCCCGAACAGTTAAAAGCTTGGGCGGAAGAATTACCGGAATTACCCGCTCGTAAACGTCGTCGTTATGAAGAAGAATTTGGTCTTTCCCCCTACGATGCCAGGGTTTTAACCGATGATCGCACCGTAGCCGAATATTTTGAAACTGCGGTAATTGCGGGGGCAAATGCGAAATTAGTCGCTAACTGGATCAGTCAAGATATCGCCGCTTATTTGAATAATAATAAGCTGATGATCACGGAAATTGCCCTGCAAGCGTCAGACTTGGCGGAATTAGTTAAACTGATTGAAACGGGAACAATTAGTGGCAAAATTGCTAAGGAAATTTTACCGGAACTTCTCACCGAAGGCGGTTCACCCAAAGCACTGGTGGAAAAGAAAGGATTAATACAAATTTCTGACACTTCTGCGATCGAAAAACTGATCGAGGAAATTATCGCCTCCCATCCAAGCGAATTAGAAAAATTCCGGGCGGGTAAAACCAATCTTAAGGGGTTTTTTGTCGGTCAAGTCATGAAAAAAAGCGGCGGTAAAGCCGATCCTAAATTAACTAGCCAAATCTTAGATCAAAAACTTTCTGGTTAGTTATATTCAGTGATCAGTGATCAGTGATCAGTAAAAAGTAAACAGTAATCAGTGAACTTAAAACTCAAATCTGATAACTGATAACTGGTAACTGATAACTGATAACTGATAACTGGTAACTGATAACTGATAACTGATAACTGATAACTGATAACTGATAACTGATAACTGAAAATGACCTCGCAATTAAAGCCTAATAGCCCAAAAATTCTCGCTGTTGTCAATGGTAAAGGTGGTGTGGGTAAAACCACCACTGCGGTCAATTTAGCGACAATTTGGGGGCAGAATCAGCGTGTTTTGCTGGTGGATGCGGATCCCCAGGGTTCCTCCACTTGGTGGGTAGAAAGAAATCAAGCGGGTATGGTATTTGATTTAGCCAAGCAAATTAATACAGAGAAATTAGGAGAATTGCGTCAAATTATCGAGTACGATCTGATCGTGATTGACACACCACCAGCTTTGCGTTCCGAATTACTTACCGCAGTCATAGCAGAATCAGATTATTTAATTTTACCGACTCCTCCCGCACCGATGGATTTAATGGCTTTAATTGACACGGTACGCACGGCAGTTAAACCCCTAGGAATTTCCTATCGGGTGTTGTTAACGAAAGTGGATTCCCGTAGTCTTAAGGAAACTTTAGAAGCACAAAATACTTTATTAGAATTAGGTATTCCTGCCTGTCATGCTTTTGTCAGAAATTATAAGGCCCACGAAAAAGCCGTTTTAGACGGGGTTGCTATTACCAATTGGCGCGGTAAAAATGCCCAAGAAGCCAGCGCCGATTATCGTCGTGTGGCCGAAGAATTAGAACGGGATTGGTAGATTTATCGACAGGTTTTCTAAGCACAATATTTTTGCAGTAAAGAAATCACTAAATCTAGACCATCGGGCTGAACTTGAACAGTATAGGCTTCGGCTTCAATTTGCCGGCTAAAACCTTCATAATTCATAAAAAATCTTCTGGTTATTGCTGGTGGTTCTATCCCTAAATTAAGAGCTTTAACTGTTTTGCCTCCATGACAAAGTTGAGCGGCATGGACAGCTTCATGAATTAATGTTGGTCGGGCAATACCTAAGTCAAAAACTAGGGGATGAATCCAAATAATTCTAGTTTTACTATCAAATAAACCGTAGGCTCCTCTCACTGGTGGCGGGGCAATTTTGACGATAAAATTGTGTTTTTCTAAAGCTTTTTGTAGTCGTAAAAAATCTGGATTTGCTGCCGATAAATTTTCTCCTGCAGCTAATTGCATCCCTAGAAAAACAGCAGCGATTGTGTAATAAATGCCCATCAGGTGATAGTTCATATTAAAGGGAGATCAAAATTAGCAAGAGGTCTATTGATGAATCGAACCATCGGGGAGAATTGTTCCCGTTAAAATTGCCCCAGTTAATTTCACCATAATACGCTTACCAAAGCCAATTTTTGCCCCGCGTAAATCCGCCGCCGACAGATCCGCCCCGCTTAAATCCGCCCCGATGAGATTGGCTTCCTGTAAATTTGCGCCTTTAAGGTTAGCTTCGAGGAGATTGGCGCGAAAAAGATTAGCTTTGTACAGATTAGCCTTTTCTAGGTTAACTTTGTGCAGGAAGCTATCGCTTAAGTCGGCATGGCTTAAATCTGCCCCGATGAGACTGCGACTAGAGAGATCTTTTTCTTTCAGGTTAGCTCCCTGTAAATCGGCTCCGTTTAAATCCCGATAGTGAGGGCGCCAGGCGGCATGATTGTGAACCTGATGGTTATTCTGGGAGTGGCTGTGTTGACTATGGGTTTGTTGACTAGGGGTTTTGTGACTGTGGGTTTGGGAATTTTGGCTGGGTTGGCTAGGGTGAGGCTGATAGGGGGAAGCAGTTTTATAGGCGTGGACGGGCTGTTTTTCAGTTTTAGGGGCGGAATTGGAGCGTTTAGAAGAATTTTGATGAATTTGCCGCAATTGTTCCCTAGCGTGGTTAATTTCTTGCAGTTTAGCGGTGGCTTTTTCCAAAAGACGCTGATTATCTTTGGGAATGCGATCGGGATGCCAAATAAACACCAAATCTTTGTAGGCTTGATTGATCTCATCGAGAGATGCCCCATGATCTAACCCTAAAACTTTATAGTATCGCTCCAATTCTTTCATCATCGAAGTCCTAATACAAGGATAAAAGCATTAATGGCCACAATTTCTCTGAGTCTGGTCGGATTTTCTAGGAGAGGATTTCTTTCAGGATAATTTGACTCTGGGAGAGTTGCCATAAAATTTGAGAAAATGTCTGGTAATTAAGAAAATCTCGTTTTTCTATCCTGTTTTGATGCGTAACTGTATAGCACATAACAGCAAAATTAGCAAGTTATCTATACAAAACTTAATTTATGCTGTTAGGGAAGTGGGGAAGTGGGGAGGTGGGGAAGTGGGGAGGTGGGGAAGTGGGGAAGTGGGGAAATTGAACTAAAACCCCAAAACCCCAACACCCCAAAACCCCAACACCTAAAACCTGCCGACCGCCGACCGCCTCCCGACTGCTGTATGATAAAACTTGTCCCGATAGGATGATAAATCAACGTCGTGAAATTTGGTCAGTGGTTGGGGTTTATCTGTTTAATAATGGCTCTGTATGTATTGTGGCAGATTCGACAGCTATTATTATTGATTTTTATGGCGATCGTGTTTACCGTAGCCTTAAATAGATGTGTGAAAGGATTGCAGAGATTAGGGATTAAAAGGGGGTTGGCTATTTTAATTACCCTGCTGACGAGTCTAGCAATTGTGATTTTATTTTTTATAATTATTGTTCCCCCCTTTGTTGAACAGTTCCAAAAATTAATTGAACTTTTACCGCAAGCTTGGGATTTAGTCCGTAATAACTCGATTCGATGGCGACAAAAATTTCAATTTGATTGGTTGCCATCGCTGCCTAATTTAAGTGATTTAGTCCAGCAGTTACAACCTTTAGGAACCTTTGTTTTTAGTAACTTTTTTACTTTCTTTTCTAACTCAGTTGCGGCAATTTTGCAATTATTATTCGTGCTGGTGTTAGCAATGATGATGTTAGCCAATCCCCAACCCTATCGACAAGCTTTCTTAAAATTATTTCCTAACTTCTATCGTCGTCGTGCCGAGGAAATTCTGACCCTATCGGAAGCGGGTTTGGGTAATTGGTTGTTGGGAATTGCCATTAGTTCAACTATCGTGGGATTATTCAGTGGTTTCGGTCTTTGGGTTCTACAAATTAATCTAGTTCTCGTTCATGCTATCCTAGCAGGATTGCTCAATTTTATCCCTAATATCGGACCGACTGCTAGTGTGATTTTTCCGATCCTCATTGCTGTTATCGATGCACCTTGGAAAATTGTCGCTATTCTGATTCTCTATTTTATTATCCAAAATGTCGAAAGTTATTTGCTGACACCAACTGTCATGGCTAAACAGGTATCTTTACTACCGGCAATTACCCTAATCGCTCAAATTTTCTTCGCTCAAATGTTTGGCATCTTAGGTTTATTATTGGCTTTACCTTTGACAGTGGTAGTAAAAACATGGTTAGATGAATTATTATTCAAAGACATTTTAGATCAATGGGATCAAGTCCATAACAAATCTTAAATAATTTCGGCACAAATCATGAAATTTATCATTCTTACTCTCGTTATTTTATCTAATGTGTTTGCTCCTCTCCCCGTCAAGTCTGAAACAGTGCTAGAAAAAATTAAACGCACGGGATTATTAGAAGTAGCTATGAGAGAAGATGCCATTCCTTTTGGCTATCGAGATAGTCATAATAATTTACAGGGATTATGCTTAGATTTTATCCAATTGCTCAGAGAGGAACTTAAGCACAAATTAAACCTCCGGATCATCAGTGTCAAAATTTATAAATCAACTTTATTTAATCGCTTCCAGTTATTGAAAAATAAAACCGTTGATTTCGAGTGTGGTCCTAATAGTATCAGAAAAAATATACCTGATGGTGTCAGTTTTTCTCGTCCTTTTTTTGTCACAGGAACTCAGTTTTTAGTTCGGAGTGATAATCAGAAGAATTTCAACTTTTCTTCGTCCTTAGAAGGTATAAGTATTGGAGTTTTGCGAGATACCACCACTCAAGAATTATTAAGACAAAAATATCCTCTTGCTACCTATCAGGAATTTCAAGGAGTGACGGGAAGACTGCGGGGTATCCAAAGTTTAAGAAGGAATAGAATAGATGCTTTTGCTAGTGATGGTATTCTGCTAATTGGAGAAGCTGTCATTCTCGGTTTATCCCTAGGAAAAGATTATCAACTTATCCCCCGCAATCCTTTAAATTGTGATTATTATGGTTTTATTCTTCCCGCTAATGATCCCCAATGGCAAGAGTTTATTAATGGGGTTATCGTCACCAGTGAGAACAGAAATATTTTTAAAACATGGTTTACTGAAGTTGCTTCCTATTTTATACATACTTGGCAGTATTGTCGTAATAACTCCGAAAAATCCCAGTAAAACTTAACGATTATGCACAAAAAAAATGATTTATTTTGGTTGATTGGTTGCGCTACAATAATCCTGTTTATTTGCAGTGCTATCAGACATATTTTATTTCAATCTAATGCTCTCGATCTTGGTTGGTTCGATCAAGGAGTTTACTTAATTTCTCAAGGTAAACCACCGATTATATCTTTTGTTGACTACCATATTTTAGGCGATCATATCGCTTTTATTCTCTATCCTATAGCCTTACTTTATAAAATTTATCCTAGCGTTTATTGGCTGCTTTTCTTACAAGCTTTTTCCCTTTCCCTTGCTGTTTTTCCCCTCTGGCAATTGGCAATAGAAGCGGGATTAAAAGAAAAACAAGCTTATACATTAGCCTTAGTTTATCTGCTCTATCCCCTGATTTTTAACGTTAATCTTTTTGATTTTCATCCCGAAGTTATCGCAGTGCCAGCGATTTTTTGGACGGTTTTAGCGGCAAGATTAAATAATCTCTGGGGATTTTGTCTAGGAATCATTATTATTCTTGGTTGTAAAGCAATTCTCTCTTTAACATTGTTGGGAATGGGTATCTGGTTACTTCTCTGGGAAAAGACAAAAATCCCAGGAATAATTGCTATGATTAGCGGCATTCTTTGGTTTATTATCACCACGAAATTATTAATCCCTCTCCTGACAGGAAAATCGGCAGTTATTGAAATGGCCGATTCTCGATATAGTTATCTAGGAGATAGTTTGCCAGCAATTATCTTTAATCTTTTCCTCAAACCCGATCTTGTCTTGGGAAAAATCTTTACTGGCAATAATCTAGAATACCTCATCCTATTAATTATTCCTTTAGTTTGGGGTTTATCCTGGCGTTATTCTGCCCCAATAATTGCCGCTATTCCCGCACTCGCTTTAAATTTATTAGCAGATCATGCCCCACAAAAAAACTTAACCACTCAATATTCCCTGCCAATTTTGCCTTTTTTATTTCTAGCGGTTATCGCCACTTTAGCCCATAATAGTAACTGGTTTAAGCAGCCTAAATGGATAATTACTTGGGCAATTATTGCCTTTTTTGCCTTAGCTAAATACGGCTATTTTTGGTCACTATATTTAAATTCCCTTGATACTTGGGCAGCTACCCAAAAAGCTCTCACCCAAATTACCACCAGTGAGAGTGTCTTGACTACTTCTAGAATTGCCCCCCATCTTACCCATCGAGAAATGATCAAATTAGCGATCGAAGGTTCCCAATCCCTAGATTTAAATCAATTTAATTATATCCTACTCGATCGCCGTCATCCCGGTTGGTCTAGTTCACCAGAACTAATTGATGATCACTTAAATAAACTGAATCAAAATGACAACTTTCGGTTAATCCTTAATCAGGATGATGTGTTTTTATATCGGGCCTTGACAACCCCTCAAGAAACAAAATAATTTTTCGTTCCACCGATTCTAATAAATTTTCTTTATCGATGGGAAACCAGACAATATCAGCATCGGCACGAAACCAAGTGCGCTGACGTTTAGCAAATTGACGGGTGTGGAGGATAATTAGATCGAGCGCCTGTTCTAAAGAAATTTCCCCGAGGAGATATTGCTTAATCTCTGCATAACCCAAAGTCTGCAAAAGTGGCAAATCCCAACCGTATTTATCCCCCAAATTCTGCACCTCTGCTACTAATCCCCTGGCGATCATTTGATGAGTACGAACAGTGATCCGCTTGCCTAAACTTTCTGGGGAAGAATCTAACCCAATTTGTAAAATTGGATAAGTGGGGGGATTTTCTCCCTGCTGACTAGAGATAGGTTTTCCTGTCAGATAAAAAACCTCCAAAGCGCGTAAAGTCCTCACCTGATCATGGGGATGAATTTTTTGAGCAGCCTCTTCATCTACCTGCATCAGAATTTGATAAAGATAGGATTGTCCTAAAGCTTGTAATTGCTGTCTTAAATCCGGTTGAGGAGAAACCCTCGGTATTTTTAAACCTTTGACAATGGACTTGATATAAAGTCCCGTACCACCGACCAAAAACAGAGGAGAATAGTGGAGATTGTTGATTAAATCCTCAGCTTGTTCTTGGTATTGTGCTAGGGTAAAATTATCTTGAGGATCACAAATATCAATTAGATAATGGGGAATCCGCTGACATTCTTCTAAGCTAGGTTTAGCGGTACCAATATTAAATTCTCGATAGATTTGTCGGGAATCGGCACTGAGAATTACTGAATTAAACTTTTCGGCCAATTGTAGGGCTAAACTGGATTTTCCCGTGGCAGTTGCCCCACAAATAACAATTAAAATAGGTAAAGAGGAAGTAGTCATCGACGCTACATGACAGTAATCAGTAATCAGTGAACAGTAATCAGTAATCAGTGAACAGTGAAAAGACAGGACTGTTCAGGGAAGACGCATTTAAACAGGGTATTTTTAAGCTGATTAACAGCTGATCAGCAAGAAATTAAGTTGGTCATTAATTTTCGTTGAACAAAAAAACAGCACCCATCAGGATGCTGTTTGTCAAGAAAATGTTACAAAACTTAAGCTAAAGCCGCCATTTTCACATCGTTATGAGCGAGGATATTTTGTAACTCCTCCGCGTCCACGGTTTCTTTTTCCACTAACATTTGCGCTAACTGGTCCAAGATGGCGCGGTTATTGACTAAAACCTCTTTAGCGCGACGATAGGCCTGTTCCACTAGGTTACGCACCTCCTCGTCAATAGCTGCCGCAGTTTCATCGGAGAAATCTCGATCGGAAGCGATATCACGACCTAGGAAAACATTACCATTTTGACGACCTAAGGCCACCGGCCCCAGGCGATCGCTCATGCCGAAACGAGTGACCATTTGCCGCGCTACTCGTGCCACCTGTTGCAGGTCATTAGAAGCACCCGTAGTCACTTCCTCCTCACCGAAGATAATTTCTTCAGCTAAACGACCCCCCAAAGCTACAGCCATCTGATTTTGCAGATAAGCGCGAGAATATAACCCGGATTCCATGCGATCCTCGCTAGGAGTGAACCAAGTTAAACCCCCGGCGCGACCGCGAGGAATAATACTAATTTTCTGGACAGGATCATAATCCGGCATTAAAGCACCCACCAAAGCGTGACCAGCTTCATGGTAAGCAACTAAAGTTTTGCGTTTTTCACTCATGACGCGATTTTTCTTCTCAGGACCGGCCAGGACACGATCGATCGCGTCGTTGATCTCATCCATGGAAATTTCGGTTAAATTGCGACGTGCCGCTAAAATTGCAGCTTCATTGAGCAAATTAGCCAGATCCGCACCAGTAAAACCGGGGGTACGACGGGCGATTTTATCGAGATCCACGTCTTGGGCCAAAGTTTTGCCTCTGGAGTGGACATTAAGGATTTCCTTACGGCCAGCGTAATCGGGACGATCTACCACCACTTGGCGATCAAAACGACCCGGACGTAATAAAGCGGCATCCAGCACATCGGGGCGGTTAGTGGCGGCGATAATGATAATACCTGTATTACCTTCAAAACCGTCCATTTCCGTCAATAATTGGTTGAGGGTTTGTTCCCGTTCATCGTTACCCCCCCCTAAACCGGCGCCCCGTTGACGACCGACAGCATCAATCTCATCGATAAAGACGATACAAGGTGCATTCGCTTTCGCTTGTTCAAATAGGTCGCGGACGCGAGAAGCACCCACCCCGACGAACATTTCCACGAATTCCGAACCGGAAATGCTAAAAAACGGGACTCCTGCTTCTCCAGCTACTGCGCGAGCGAGCAGGGTTTTACCTGTCCCCGGAGGACCGACTAAAAGGACTCCTTTGGGGATTTTTGCCCCAATTGCCGTGAAGCGATCGGCATTTTTCAGGAAATCTACCACTTCGTTTAATTCTAATTTTGCCCCTTCAATCCCGGCCACATCACCGAAAGTAACCTGGGTTTGGGGTTCCATCTGTACTCTTGCTTTCGATTTGCCGAAGTTCATCGCTTGGGAACCGGGGCCACTTTGGGCGCGACGGAGCAAGAAAAATAGACCAACAAGAAGTAAAATGGGGAAAAAGAGGCTACTGAAGGCTCTTACCCATACTCCTTCTTCTCTTTGGGGCAGTACGGCAATATCAACGTTATTTTCTGCCAAGATGTTGATTAATTGCGGATCGTTGGGCAGGTTAACCAATACATTTGTACCATCTTGGGTGGGTACGATCGCCCGTTGCCGGTCGGCGCTTAAGCGCACGGTTTCTACTTTACCTTCCCGTACTTCTTGTAAAAATTCACTATACTTCCAAGTTTGTTGCACTGCTGGCTGGCGATCAAAGAAAGCTGAGGCCAAGGCAAGGACTACGATTAACAATAGGGCATATAGTCCCGCATTGCGCCATTTTTTGTTATTACCGTTTTTGTTCACGCTGTCGAACTCCTGATAAATTGAGGATGATCTTATCGGTTGTCAAGGGGTTGTTAATTTATGTTAACGTTTCTCAGGAACAGTGGACAGGTTTTTTTTAAATATGCCTGTTCTGGTCCTCAATGGGGGTTAGCTGTTCAGGGTGGGGAGTGGGAGAGTGGGGAGATGGGGAGATCGACCGAGTACGATCAATTAGTAACAAAATGCCAATTTAATCAGTTTAATTTTTTAGTTAATCCCTTCTACTGTTCCCTGGGTTGTTCGAGGTCGCAATATGAGATAATAAACTGCCCGCGTATTTAAATTGCTTGTTGAGATGAGGCACTCTTGCACTCTTGCACTCTGGCAACAGTAAAGAGATTGGGGGAGATTCAGCCAATCTAAGGATAGGCGGTTAAAATGGGTCTTGGCTTATTGTCTATCCATAAAAGAAGGTTAGAAACTAAGGACATCAAAGCTTTTAGCCTACGGCGGATTCAGGCTCAGTCTGGTACATCTTCTAAGGGTCAAGGCTTATCCAATAGGGAGTTGTCTGTGCCACACGGAGAGAGGAACCGCCGTAAGGAACTGATTATTGGAGGTCAGTTCCGTATTTTTTAGGCCCTGTTGACCGGCAAAACCAGAAATTATGGAGTCTTGTGTAGGTCAAACCCTGACTTAGCCATCAAAATTTAGACCCAACTCCTCTACCCTGCACAATTGTCCCTGCTACATCAACTTTACAGCCCGGTTAAAATGACATTCCCCGTCACAATCCCCTAAAATGAAGGAAGTAGGAGAAACCTGATATGCTATCTACTGCCAAGAAACTTTACGACACAGACTTTAATCTTTGGGTAGAAGAAACCGCTAACCTACTTAAAGAAGGTAAGTGGGAGTACCTCGATTTAGAAAATCTGATTGAGGAAATTGAGGCAATGGGTAGAAGTGATAAAAAGGCTTTGAAAAGTAATTTAGAAAAGCTATTGCTTCACATCCTTAAATGGAAGTATCAACCCTCTAAACGGTCTCATAGTTGGCAGTATTCTATCACCGAACACTGTTTGAGATTGTTAGAAGTTTTTGAAGATAGCCCCAGTCTCAAGGTATATTTTGAGGAAGTTTTTGATAAGTGTTATCAAAATGCTTGCCTACTTGCCGCTAGAGAAACAGGGTTAGATCAGAAAAATTTTCCTGAGCTCTGTGGTTGGGCTTCGGCCGTGAGCTTTTGCCGAACGGTTGAAGCATGAAACCCAACGCCCGATTATGTTACGAAGTGCGCTAACCCATCCTACAAATAATTGTGCCTCCCTACTTAATTTCTCGATTAAATGTTCTAAGTCTAGCTGTTGAAATTGATGATTTCTAAGTAAGCTAACGGTTTCTTCTAGCCATTGAGAGTCATCAAGCTCATAGAGTTGTTTTAATGCGTGAACACCTAGCATAATTGATTGTCTCCATCTTATAGCAGTTTCGTGGTGAGGGAATTTGTAGATAATAATCTTCTCGATTAACTCGATAACATTTATTTGATTGTTAGGGTCAACAACCTGTTGGCGGGTTTGCTCAATCAAGGATTGAACTTGTTCTGGTGCTTTTTTGGCGCTGATGAGGATAAACTGGAGGATACTAATCCCAAGAGATGATAGATGGGATAACTTTAGATTAGCGCTTATTATTCTCCCCAACATCTATTCTTCCCTTCTTTGAATTTTCCTTGGTGATCTTCCACATTTCTTAAATAATTTGACCAATCACATCTCTCGATGAATGCACAAAAAATACCTCGTCTCTGTGGGCTAAAAATTCAGGCAATTACTCCCTATTCTCTCGCTTGGGCGCACCAGCGATCGCTGGTGGAGGCGAGAATTGCTAATCCTAACTTGCCCGACATTTTGCTCCTACTGGAACATCCCCCCGTTTACACCCTCGGTACCGGTTCAGATATTAAGTTTATTAAATTTAATCTTGACCAAACCGACAAAGAGGTGTACAGAATCGAGCGAGGAGGCCAAGTCACCTATCACTGTCCGGGGCAGTTAGTGGGCTATCCGATTCTCAATTTGCGCTATTATCGGCAGGATTTACACTGGTATTTGCGACAATTGGAAGAAGTCATCCTGCAAACTATCGCTATTTATGGATTGTCGGGGTCAAGAATCGGAGGCTTGACAGGGGTATGGGTAGAAGGGTATAAAATAGCGGCGATCGGTATTAAAGTTAGTCGTTGGATTACCTATCATGGTTTTGCCATCAATGTTTGTCCGGATTTAAGCGGGTTTGCCGAGATTATTCCCTGTGGGATTGCTAATAAACCCGTGGGCAGTTTACGGCAGTTTCTGCCTAATATTAGTCTTAGGCAAGTACAGCAAGATTTATCGAGAGTTTTCGCCTCAGTTTTCGGTGTGGAATTATTTTCTCTTGACAAGGATTAATATGAGCGATCGCAAAGACCCAGAAAAACTCGCCGCAGAAAACAGGGACGATAACCCCGAAAATAAGGGTAAAGCTGGTTTATCGCCCCCCGATGCCTCCGAATACGTCTCCTCTTTATCTTCCCGTAATCCTCTGCGTCAGCGCATCCTACTATTAAAAGATCTTCGACCGGGTAACGCAGGGTTACTACTGGCCCCCCTGATGGTGATGACCATCGGCCTGGTCTTTAGCTGGGACTGGTTAGGCTTTTCTGGGGCGATAGTAGCGATCTTAATATCTTTACAGGTGATTTTACCCTCTATTCGCCAGTGGATCGCCCATTATCTCACCCCCTCTGAACGTCAGACGGTTTTCGCTTTTATGGTTTTTATAGCTGCTCTGGCAGCATTAGGGAAATATTTAGGGGTTTACGAGCGAATATTGCGATGGTTAGAGAGTTTTAAATACGATGAGTTTGGTTCTTGGGCCGAGTGGGTGGGGGCCTTGGGACAGATTATGATCGCCGTGTTAGCCGTCTATGTGGCCTGGGAACAGTACGTTATTTCTAAGGATTTAACCATACAACAAAATCGCATTACCCAACAACAGACGATCGATTCCTATTTTCAAGGGATTTCCGATTTAGCCTTGGATGAGGAGGGATTTTTAGAAGATTGGCCCCAGGAAAGAGCGATCGCAGAAGGTCGCACCGCTTCCATCCTCAGCAGTGTCGATGCCGCAGGGAAAGCGAAAATACTGCGTTTTTTGAGTCAATCGCGGCTATTATCACCGATTAAACGCGATCGTTATCTGGGCCGACCGATTCTAGACGGGGAAGGGGGTTATGCGGAGGATCGAGAGTTTGGTACAAGAGTAGTACAATTGGGGGTAATGTTAGCAGGGGCCGACATTTCTGGACAGGATCTGCGCTGGACGGATTTAAGCGAAGCGAATATGGTGCGGGCCGATTTAAGTTATAGCGATTTGGTGAAAGCAAATGTATCGCGGACAATTCTCTACGAAGCTAATTTAAGAGGGGCCGATATGAAAGGGATGCGTTTATTTTATGGTTCCCTAGAAAATGCTACCCCCCGCAGTCGTACCATTCCCCCCAATTATGACAGAGGAGAACACACGGGAGCAGTGGTAGAAAATGTCAATTTTACCGGGGTGAAAAACATGAGCGAGGAACAACGTCACTATTGTTGTCGTTGGTGTGGGGAAAAGTCCCGCGCAACCATTCCGGGGGGATGTGCTGATATTGCCAATCTTTTGGGCCGATAATTAGGGTCTGCCACCTGCACGCAATCCCTAAATTCCTCACTCAATTGATAATTTTCCGCCCCAACGATCCTGGGGTATAAAAGTCCGCTCTAGATTAATTTTTGCCACGGGTTCTGTGAGGGTAAATTCTCCCGATTCGATCAGTGCTTTTAATTCTAAAGCGGCTTCCCGGGATAAGGAAATACTGGCCAAAGGAGCCACCTTGACACTTTTTCCCTCGATCATAATCCGACCGCTTTTTAGTTTAGCGTAGGTGATTAAACCAAAGGTAGGACGGACTCGCCGGGGAATGGAAAAATCCACCACTGGAGCGACAATTTCCTCATCTTTTACCGCACAATGTCGAACGATTTCCTCGTTTAAAATCGGAATCGGTACTGCTACCCCTAACATTAAAGAAGCCCCATAATTTTTGAAATAACAACCCCGCACCCAGCGAGCATTCATTTGTTTAGCATCACCAATTAAGGCTAAGGTGGCAGCCGGACCAATAGGAGTGCGATTTTGTAGGCGTTTTTGCAGGGGAAAATGTTGGGTTCCTTCCCAGGCAATATAACCGATTCCTCCTCCCAAAAAAATGCGCGTACCGATGCCTATAGCCTCTAAATCGGGGTCATTTAACAGGGGAGAAATTGCGCCGGGGTTAGAATAAACCGCATTACCTAATCTCGGCTGTAGTGGTCCCAAATAAGTATATAAAGTCCGCTCTCCCCCATTGACTCCGACGATAAAATTCTGGTAGAGATTGCGAGGATTAAAAAGATAAAATTGATTGATAGTATCCTTAGAAATAATCGTTTCAAAAGAAGCGCGAGGATAACAATCGGTGGCCTGGCCAACAGCACGCAATTGCAGCGATTTTCCAGCGATTAAATCCTCAATAATATGTCCGCCACCCCTTTCGGGATTTTCTCCCTCTAAATTCTCATTTTTGGCCGCTAGATCACTAATAGCACTGGCTCCTAAATATAAATCCACCGCCCCAAAACCAGCATAAGCAGGAATCCCATCTAACCAACATTGACGAATTTTTATCGGCGGATCCGTCTGACCTAAATTAATAATTGCCCCCGAAGATTCCATCGGTTCAAAAGTTCCTGTACAAACCACATCTACTTGGGAAAAAACCTCCTTAATTCCCATCTCGGTAACGCGGCTTTTCAATTCCTCTACTGTCCAGACTACAGCCGTTTTTTTAGCGATCTTGTCGTTGATTTCAGCGATTGTTCTCATAAGAAAAATTGGTCGGATGGGGGTTAGGGAGCTTTTTGCTGTTGTCAGTCAACAGTTATCAGATGTGAGTTTTCAGTCAGTGGTATTAACTGAGCAGTATTAAATGGCGGTGACAGTGCTGTCTTTTCACTGATTACTGATTACTGATTACTGATCACTGTTATAAGATGAGAAAGGGAAAATTTACGATCGAAGCTTTTCTATGACAGTTACACCCGTTTCAGCCTCCTTTAATCCTGTTTCTGGTCTAGTTAACCGTATTCTCGGCATAAAACCGCTTTTTGACATCGCTCGCTATCAGGCCCGCAATATGATGATTAAAAGAGCCGAAAAACTAGGCGTACCTTGGCAAGAAACCGTCAAACAATGGCAACAACGGGATTGGAGTCGGGAACTGCAAGCGGTAGAAAATCCCGATCTCGTCTATCCCGAATACTACGTTTGTTCTTTCCACGCTTACGAAAAGGGCAATTTAGACTGGTTGCCAGCTTTTGAGGTAGAATCTGCTGCCTATGCTGTCCATTCTACCATCTGGCCCGGGGCGGGGATTGACGGCGATCCGCGATTGCGACGGGAATATCACCGGATATTGAAGGAGCAAATCAAGGCAGAAATTAACGATATTGTCGATTTAGGCTGTAGTGTCGGCATGAGTAGCTTCGCACTGCAAGATACTTATCCTCAAGCGCGGGTAACTGGTTTAGATCTCTCTCCCTACTATTTAGCCGTTGCCCAATACCAAGCTCAACAAAAACAAAAGACGATTCAATGGCAACACGCAGCCGCAGAAAAAACTCAATTACCTAGTCAGTCCTACGATCTGGTATCTTCGTTTTTAATGTTCCACGAACTACCCCAACAGGCTACTAGAGAAATTTTCGCCGAAGCGCGTCGTTTATTGCGATCGGGGGGTTATTTGACGCTAATGGATATGAATCCGCGCTCGGAAATTTATCGAAAAATGCCCCCTTATGTCCTCACCTTACTCAAGAGTACCGAACCCTATCTCGATCAATATTTTACTCTCGATATCGAACAGGCATTAGTTGAAGCCGGGTTTCAACCACCGATCATTACCCCCACCAGTCCCCGACACCGGGCGATTGTTGCGCGGGTTTCCGAATCATAATTTTGAGGTAATCAATGAAGATAATTTTTCGTCAAAGTTGGACAAAGATATTAACTATTGTCCCTATCTTCCTGTTAATTTTTGCCAGCAAAACCCTCGCCCATCATGCCATGGGAGGGCAAACTCCCGATAATTTTTTGAACGGATTTTTATCGGGTTTAGCTCACCCGGTTATCGGTTTAGATCATTTAGCTTTTGTGGTGGCTAGTGGTTTAATTGCTGTGGGGATGGAACAGGGTTTATTAATTCCGATCGCTTTTGCGATTGCCACTTTAATCGGGACGGGTATTCATTTACAGGGGATAAATTTACTTTTTCCTGAAGGAATTATTGCCCTTTCTGTGGTGATTTTTGGCGTGATTTTAACCCTGAAAAAAGGTTTACAAACTCATTCTAATCTCTATACGATCGCTCTGGCAACTTTGGCAATGATTGCGGGAATTTTCCACGGTTATGCCTACGGAGAATCAATTATCGGGGCGCGGGTTGCCGCTTTAGTTGCCTATTTAATTGGTTTTACCGTCATGCAATTAGCGATCGCATCTGGTGCTTTTTTCCTTGGCAGTGTCATCAAGGAAAAATTAGCCAAGCAAGCAACTCTAATTAGTAAGTTAATTGGATTAGCAATTATGGCGATCGGTACAACTTTTTTAGTGGGAATTAAGTAAATTAATCTCGGTGGGGCTAATTATTAATGGCTCTCTTGAGGTTATGGTGATCAGCAAATCTGATCGAAGAAAGGGCGTACACTATACGCCCCTACCAATCACACTAGGTGCAATATAGGGGCGCAGCCTCGATAGTGCGATCACAGATTGTGTAGAGAGTTTGTAAGGTGGAAAATGCCCACCTTACATTCAAGGTAAAATAGAGCCAAGGAAGTTAGTAGAGAGAGAATGCTATTTTGTCAGCTATGAGCCAAACCTTACCTAAAACTGTTAATTTCGAGGAATTCGTCCTTTGGCTTCCTGAAAATTCTGGATTGCGTTATGAGCTACACAATGGAAATATTATTGAAATGGCACAACCCGCAGGAGAACACGAAGAAATCAAAGGATTTTTAACTGTTAAACTCAGTGGAATAATTGATAGACTAGGACTTCCTTATTTAATTCCTAACCAAGCGATTGTCAGACCTGCTGGTAAAAATTCTGGTTATTTTCCTGATGTATTAGTGCTAAATCGAACAAATCTTGCTCAGGAAAAATTATGGAAAAAAGAATCAATCCTTAGGGATGGTGCATCTATCCCTCTGATCATTGAAGTCGTATCGACTAACTGGCGTGATGATTACTACTTAAAATTTGCTGATTATGAAGAAATGGGTATTCCTGAATATTGGATTGTTGATTATGCAGCCTTGGGTGGGCGCAATTTTCTTGGCACTCCTAAACAACCGACAATCTCTGTTTGTTGCTTAGTTGAGGAAGAATATCAAATTCGGCAATTTCGAGACAGCGATCGCCTAATTTCTCAGACTTTCACGGAATTAAATCTCACTGTCAATCAGATTTTCTTAAGTATGTAGGGTTTGCTGAATAAATCTGAAAACCTTGTTGGATAAGACTTTTAGACTTTTTGATTTTCAAAAAGTGCCAGTCCTTGGAGTGATTGAGGGGAAAATTCAGGTACTTTTTCCCTTTTTTAGGTTTCAGAGGGGAAGTAACCAAACAGTTTTTTATAATCAGAGGCAAGATATCCTCGGTGAAAAAAACCTAATTCTTCAGCAATTTCATAAATTAATTTTGTCTGATTATTTCGGTTAAGAGATTTATGTAAAGCATTAAGACGAAGCAATTTAAAATAATTGTAAGGAGACATTTGATAGAAGTCTTTAAATATATATTCTAAGGTGCGTTGACTTATTTCTAGTTCTTGACAAATCGTTGGAATAGTAAGATCAGAACGCAGATTTTTTCTCATCATTTCTTCGGCTTTTTTGAGGATAGAGGTGCGTCTGATAGTGTTTTTAGGGGGTTTAATATCTTTGGTTACTGCTAAAGTCAAAAGAAAATCTTTGACAATTTCTTCTTTTAATTTTTGCTTGACAAAATTCAATATTAATGCTTTTCTTTGCCCAGATATTTGTTGGCGATTTAAATTAAATAGCATTTGATAAAGTTGCTGACAAGATTGTTGTAGATCACGAATTTTTTCCAATGGGCAAATCACAATAGAAGACGCAGAATAATTTAACAACTTTTTCGCTTCTGGTAGCTCTAAAGTTTGGCACAATTGTTGCAGATAATTATCATGAACGTAAAGCTGAAAACGATTGGAAAAAGGATGTTGAAAAACGGAAATTTCTGATTTAGGGGGAACAATCCCCAGATAGTTATTTTCCAATGAGTACAAATTTTGGAAGAAGACAGAATTCACCTGAACAGGAATCGCAAAAACCCACATTTTCGAATGAATTACTCCCGCAACATTCGTTAAACAATTACGTTGAGATAACTCTAACATCACTTCATTGGTGATGATCCTTGAAAGATACCCTTCAAAATGATCACCACTGAGTTGTAAAGCATCTAAGTCGAGAAATTCTCGACTCTGAAAATAATGAGAAAAGTTACAACAATATTCACTTTTAAAAGTTAATTCCTGAGAATTAATTAAAATATTGGTTTTATTGTCAAAAATAAACATCTATGTATAACTACTTGGTTATTGAGTGAGATTAAACTTTTTTTGCCCATCAATTTAAAAACTTGCGTTTTTTGGATCATCTTAGCATAGCGGAGTGAGTAGTATGAGTTACAGCAGAGTTGGTTTGTTAATTTTGTCCATCAGTGTAATTCCAGTTAAATCTCTCACTTTTTTCCGTTATCAATTACTCAGGAGATTTCGATGGCTAAACAATATATGCCCCTTGAAGATTGCTCTGGGTCTGCGGTATTGGGTGGAGAAATTCCTCAATTACGTCCCCCGGCATTTTCTGATGCTCCAAAATATACCACATTTAGCTATACCTATTATCCAGGGGTATCAGAAATTTACGAGGCTGTTGCTCCTAATATTAGCACTCGTTTCTATGCGATCGAAGCAGCTATTGATTTCTCCAAAGCTAAAGGGGACTTACAGGCTATTCTGATGGCGCACGGCAGCTGTTTTGGTGGGCATAGTTTCTACATCTATCAGGGAAAACTATGTTATGTCTATAACTGGTTAGGGCAACAACAGAAGATCACTTGTGATCTTCCTCGTCTTAGTGGCGAGGTGAAACTCAAAGTTGAATTTGCCAAACCAAAGATAATCGCTCCTTCCGATGAAAAGTTGAGTGACAGCACAATAGGTAAGATGAAACTGTATATTAATAACATCGAACAAAATGTCGATATTATCAGAACTTTCTCAAATCATACTCCTAACTTCCTAACTCGATATAAACACGAGATTCCTTGCGAGTTTCAAGGTGCGAAGCTACAAAGAATTATCGTTACTATCACCAATGATGTTAGGGCGATAAATGATGATCAGTTATGAGCGATTATGAGAAAAAAGTGTACCAAAATAAGTTAGATAACTAGGCGGGTTTCATTTTTATCGGTCACTAAGTAATAGGGCAAAATTAACTTCTTGGTTAGGATAGGCACTCATGCAAGAGGCAAGAGGTAGTTAGATATGTGTAATTAATTGTGCCTAGCTACTTAGATAACTAAAAATATCCACAACTTTCCATTGTAGAATCACCTGCCTAAAACCGACAAAATTTAAATATTAAACTATGGAAGAAAAACGCTATCCTGCCGAAAAATCAGCAGAAATTCAAAAATTATTAGATACAGCCACTTTATTTGTCGGTTTACCCCCTGAAACCCTCGCTCAAGTTACTTCTCATGCTGTCACCCGCACTCATCCTGCTAATCGGGCGATTTTATTAGAAAATGATTGGGGTGGTTCGGTTTACTTTATTCTGGATGGTTGGGTGAAAATTCGTACTTACGATATAGAGGGTAGAGAAGTCACCTTAAATATCGTCGGTAAAGGGGAAATAGTCGGAGAAATGGCCGCTTTAGACGAATCTACCCGCTCCACCGATGCTATCACCTTAACCACGGCCACAATTAGCAGTATTCCCGCCCAAGATTTTGTTAATCTGCTCAAATCGGAGCCTTTAGCGGGAATTCGTCTTTCTCAGTTAATGGCCAAGCGTTTACGTCAACTTAACCGGCGTTTACGTTTACGGGAGGCCGATAGTCTCTCCAGAGTCGCCGATACTTTACTCTTTTTGGCCGAAGGTCAAGGACGAAAAAGCGGCCAGGGTACGATAATTCCTAATTTACCTCACCGGGAATTGAGTGGCATTAGTGGCTTGGCCCGGGAAACCGTGACCCGATCCTTGACCAAATTGCAGAAAAAAGGCCTGATTCAACGACAGCAGGAATCTCTCTGTATTCCCGATCTAGCCGCTTTAGGAAGAGTGATCTCCTAAATTCAGTTATCAGCTTCTGAAGGCAAAAGGTAAAGGTAAGGTAAGACCCCCCAACCCTAGGGCTGATTCATTCTCCGAATCTAATTCTTTTTTTTGCTACCCTTAATCGCTTATGAGGTAAGCTAGGGAGTAGGGGAGTACAGGTTTTTGCTTTCATGGTAGGTTGATTCATGAATCAACCTACAAAGCACGACGTTTTGACAAATTTTCAGCTATTTATTCCGAGAATTAGCTTAACATAGGAAAAATAACAGTTTTTGGTGTTACTAAGAAAATATAATGAGAGAAATTTGGGGTTCCCTATTTATTTTTTTAGTCTGTCCTATAATCGGGGGACTGCCTCTGATCGATTGGATAAATTATCTAGTAACCGGACGTAAATTATCCCAATTAGGGACTGGTAATATCGGTGTAACTGCTGCCTTTTACCACGGAGGAAAATTAGTGGGAATTTTAGCAGTAATTTCGGAAGCAGCCAAGGGAATTATCGTTATTTTCCTAACCCGTGTCTTTTTTCCCACCGGCTCCCCTTGGGAATTATTAGCTTTAATTGCCTTAGTTATGGGTCGCTATTGGTTAGGAAAAGGCGCGGGAACTACTAATGTTTTCTGGGGATTAATTGTTCACGATTTTGTCGCTGTTTTTCTCACCTTAATTATTAGTGGGATTAGCTTTACTATTTTTCGAGAAAAATCTACGGGTAGATTGGTAGGATTATTTTTATTAGCTTTAATTCTCACCTTGCGCCGTCCCCACGATTCAGGTTATATTATAACTGCCATTGCTTTAGCCTGTTTATTAGGGGCAATTTTTCAAAAAATAGCCGACGATTTAGACTTACCTGAAGCAAGTGTTAACAATGAATCAAAAACTATGTTTCGTTTTTTTCGTGGAGATCGATCAATCCAAACTCTTGATGACAATCTGGCAGCTTCAAAAGTGGGACAAAAAGCCGCCACTTTAGCCTATCTTAAGCGTGCCGGTTATCCCATTCCTCGGGGTTGGATTTTACCACCAGGGGATGATCCACAACCGTTAATAGAGTCTCTTAATCCTGATATTAATCATCCCTTAGTCGTGCGATCTTCCGCTATTGGAGAAGATAGTGAAACTGCTTCATCTGCGGGACAATATACGACAATTCTTAACGTCATCGATCAAGAAAATTTAGCAGCGGCGATTTTGAGTTGCCAAACCTCCTATAATAGTCCTAATGCTGTTCATTATCGACTCGATCGAGGTCAAGAAAACACGGCCATGGCTGTGTTAATTCAAGAACAAATTCGAGGAGTTTTTTCGGGAGTTGCCTTCAGTCGTGATCCGATTAATCCTCTCAGTTTAGATGTAGTTATTGAAGCTTTACCCGGAGATGCCACCAGAGTTGTATCGGGAAGAATCACCCCCGAAAGTTATCGGGTTAATTTAGAAGAAAATATTATCATCGGAGCGGGAGATATTCCCCCAGCTATTATTCAACAGGTAGCTAATCTTTGTCGGCAATTAGAAACCCTTGATCATGGCATTCCCCAAGATATAGAATGGACTCATGACGGACGAAAATTATGGTTATTACAGTGCCGTCCTATCACTAATTTACAGCCAATTTGGACAAGAAAAATCGCAGCTGAAGTTATCCCTGGGGTGATTCGTCCTTTGCCTTGGTCAATTAATCGTCCTTTAACCTGTGGAGTTTGGGCAGATATTTTTCGGTTAGTTTTAGACAAAAAAGCCCTCGATTTGGATTTCAATGAAACAGCGACTTTACACTATCAAAGAGCCTATTTTAATGCTTCTTTATTAGGAACCATTTTCCGTCGCATGGGATTACCTCCAGAAAGCTTAGAATTCCTGACCAAAGGGGCAAAGTTTACCAAACCACCTTTAACGGCAACCTTGGCTAATTCGCCAGGTTTATTGAAACTTTTAGGACGGGAATTACAGTTAGAAAAAGACTTTAGCCAAGAGCAAAAAAACTATTTTCTCCCGACGCTCGAAAAAATTAACGTTACTTCCCTAGAAGCTTTATCTTCTGGGGAGATTTTAGGGCAAATTGAAGAAATTTTAACCGTCTTAAAAAAAGCCACCTATTATAGTATTCTTGCCCCCCTTAGCTTCGCTTTGCGTCGCAGTATTTCGCGAGTACCTTTTGAGAAATTGGATAACTCCCAAGCACCAGAAATAGCCTCAATGCGATCGCTATATGAACTAAGAAAAAATACGATTGATCGAGATTTTGACTCAGCTTTTTCCCTCTGGTTAGAAACCTACGGTTATTTAAGCGAAGTAGGAACCGATATTTCGATACCGAGATGGCGAGAAAATCCCCCATATCTGCTACAATTATCCTTAGATATTCCCAAGAATAATAGCCATAAAAAAGTCAAATCTTCCCACAATGTCCAAAAAAGATTAAATATCAAAAACCAAGTGACTGAAATTTACTCCCGTCTTTTAGCTCACCTACGCTGGCATTTTCTCGCTTTGGAAACCCTCTGGTTACAGCAGCAAATATTATCAGAGACGGGAGATATATTTTATCTAAACTACTCAGAAGTTACCCAGTTAGGTCAGAATAATAAAATCGCCAATCTTAAGCAGATTATCCGTCAGCGTCGCCAACAATTCCAAGAAAACTCTCAATTAACCGATATTCCCTATATCGTCTATGGACAACCACCGAAAAGAGAATTTTTAGTTTCAAATTTAACTGCCAAAAAACGCTTACAGGGAATTGCCGCTAGTGGGGGGACAGTGGAGGGACGAGTCAAAATTATGCCCACCTTACAAAATCTAGAAATTGCCCCTAATACTATTCTCGTTATTCCCTATACTGACTCAGGATGGTCCCCTTTATTATCCCAGGCTGTGGGCATTATTGCCGAGGTGGGGGGACAATTATCCCATGGTGCTATTATTGCCAGAGAATACGGAATTCCGGCGGTTATGGATGTGCATAATGCCATGAAATTGTTAAAAGATGGTCAATTCATTCGTCTCGATGGCAGTCAAGGAATTATTGAAATTCTCTAGGCATTAGGGGTAGGGTGTGGGGTGTGGGGTGTGGGGTG
>VYLQ01000056.1_pt1 | contig 35733 bp, 44 predicted proteins | sample 5115351 | NCBI WGS metagenome assembly VYLQ01 (sample SAMN12291776, study PRJNA351875) | freshwater metagenome | isolation source: freshwater lake | place: USA: Michigan, Lansing Lake | collected 2013-08-14 | reverse complement strand
AAGACTATATTTCCCGAAAATTATCGGCTGCATCTCCTATATGTGACTTTCCCTCACCTATAGGTGAGCAGCAGCAGTTATTCAAAGAGGGCGAAGGCAATTCGCCCCTACAATCATATTATTGCGCCAATGGTAGGGGCGCACCGCGTGCGCCCAAATGTAATATAGATATTTCGACAAAATTGAGATGCACCCAAATTATCCCTATTCTTCTTCCTTCCACACAAAAACCAGAGGAGCCCGAAAATCATCTCCAAAATCCTAGAATTGCTTCTTTTTCCCATATTTGATAATTTTGCTAGATGTAACCAATTAAAGATAGAGTTAGTATCTCAACAAAATTTTTACCCTGATTTGACCTTTATTCACGAGCCAACAGGAGCTAAGTTTGCTGTGGATAGAGATTACTGTTGATGAGGAGAGTGTTTAGTGAAGTTAACGCCACTGGTGCCACCGATTAAGTGTCAAGGAATTAAAACTAAGTTGGTAAAAGATGTTAAAAATATTGTGTCTGATCTTAGCTTTGGGCGTTGGATAGAACCCTTTTCTGGCTCGGGAGTGGTGGCTTTTAATATTAATCCCAAAAAGGCTTTACTTGCGGACACAAATACTCATATTATCCAGTTTTATAATAATCTAAAAAATCAAGTTATTACCAGTAACACTGTCAAGCTTTTTTTGCAAGAAAATGGTCAAGTTCTTAAGGAGCAAGGAGAAAGTTATTATTATCAAGTACGAGAAAGATTTAATCAAGCTCCTAATTCTCTAGATTTTTTATTTCTCAATCGCTCCTGTTTTAATGGGGTGATGAGATTCAATCGGAAGGGACAGTTTAACGTACCTTACTGTCATAAATCAGAACGATTTTCTCAAGCATATATTACCAAAATAGTCAATCAAGTTATTGCCATAGAAAATATTCTGATTAAAAATGATTATACTTTTCAAGTTGCTGACTTTCGGGAGACTTTATCTGATTGGCAAAAAACAGACTTGATCTATCTCGATCCTCCTTATTTGGGGAGACACGTCGATTATTTTAACTCTTGGTCTGAAGAGGATGAAGATTGTTTGGTGACTATTTTAAAGGATATTTCTTGTCGGTTTATTTTGTCCACTTGGCACAGTAATCAGTTTAGAAGCAATCCTTTAATTAAAAAAAATTGGAGTGCTGATCAGTTTTATATCTATACTAAACAGCATTTTTATCATGTGGGTTCCACAGAAAAATTACGTCATCCGATCACCGAAGCTCTCATTACTAACTTTAACATTCCCTTGTTGCCAGAGCGAGGAACTGATTTGCAACAACTGTCATTATCCCCATCGACAGCAGAAAATGAGGGAGTGAGAACAGTCTAGAAGATGCCTAGTTGCTAATTCTCACTCCTTACTATTTATCCTTGGCTTTGGCGCAGATGTTCGTTAATTTGGCGTTTGCGCTTTTCTTGGGGGGTAGTGCTAGTAATTTCGCCAAAATCTTCGCTACTCATGGAAAGATGGGACATTATCTTTCTTTTGCGCTCTTTAGCAGTTAATTCCGGTGAAGGAGTTACTGGAGGCGGCGCTGCCACGGGTTCCGCTGCCACTGGAGGAGTTTCCACAATTGGCAGCGGTTTTTTGGGAATATAGTCAGCACCAGTGGTACTTCTGGAGAGATGATCGAGAATGCGCCGTTTGCGATCGTCAGTAGCCATAACAATCTTTGCCAGTCTAGTGTGAACTTTTGTAACTATCACCTATTGTCAAACATCCCTATCTCCTTGAGAAGTCAAGGGAGATTTTATTTTGAGGGATTGAAGACATATAATAACCTGCGATCGCATTTATCTGGCCGTGGAACTGGAGGTCTTCCCGCCCAAGGTGATAAGATAAAAAACTAAGTCTTTGAAAATATGACAAAGGATTTATCTATCATGACACCCTCTTTAGCTAACTTTCTCTGGAGCCTTGTTTTAGGTGCGGTTATCGTCCTGATCCCCGCCACTATCGGTTTGATTTTTATCAGTCAATACGACAAGATCAAACGGACTTAATTTAATCTAACTCTAAATGCCCAGACCGATCCGTCTGGGCATTTTAGCTAATTTTGGAACTGGCAAGAGCGATCGCACCGACTACCCGATATCCCTCTGTGCGTAAAACCTGCACAGCTTCCTCGATCGTGGTTCCCGTGGTATAAATATCATCAATTAAGAGAATCGGCACTGATTTCGGTAAATTTTTCCCCAGTTGAAAAGCCGCTTGCATCGTCTTTTTTCTCTCCTCGGCTGCCAGACTAAATAAAGCTGCCGTGTTCTTAATCCGAATTAATCCGCGACTAGCCAGAGGATAACCGGTTAAACGACAAAAACCCTCGCCAATAGCTTCTGCTTGATTAAAACCCCTTTCCTTTAACCTTTCTGGGTGGAGAGGGATAGGAATCACCGTCAAACGTTTATCGGTGAGGGGAGGACGAAGCAGCCAAGTTTCCCCCATGCAACTGCCCAGCAAAGAGCCGAGAGCGGGATGGCGATCGTATTTCATTTTAGCGATCGCCTGTTTTAATTTACCTTCATAGCGTCCCCAGATAAACAGGGGAATAGAACCACGCCAGAGAAAAAGAGGGTTATTCTGACGATAGGACTGTAATTGTCGCCCACAATCACGGCAAAGCTCTCGCTCGCTCTGCCGTTGACAAAGAGGACAGGGAGACTTAAGAAATAAAGCGAGAAAAGGTTCGAGCATGGGAAGCAAAAGTTTTAGCTAGATGCTGATTTCCATCGTCAAAAACGGTCAAATAATGGGGATTACTCCGCTCGATCGAAAGACTGATTCCTTGCGCTCCTTCGGACTCTAGATCTTGGAGATAACCCCCCTGATGCTGTTCTGCTTCCTCAAAAGAAGCAAAGGGACCAAAATAGTAGATACAGTGGGGGGAGAGCGAGGTAATTTTCAGCCACCAAGGTGTATTATCGTCAGAAATTTTATTTGTCTGCAAGAAAGATAAAATCATGTTCTGGTATTGATAGGGTACAGGGATTGCAGGAATCAAGGATAGGTTTTGAGGAACTTTGCCCCCATAATTCCGATTTGCTGGCCAAAAAATCGAGCTTTTGGCCAAAGAGAGTCTTTTTATCGTATTAGAGTAACAAGGGGATCGCTCGCAAAATCGAAAGAGATTCTAAAAATTCCCCTCAGCCAAGGGGAAGCGGATCGAGATAGGATAGTAAAAAGTTTTTTTGTAGAAAGCTAAGGGGATCAGATAACTATGAGCCAGATCACAAACACGGATAAGAGTCTTGAGGCGATGAAGAATTTTGCCGAACAGTACGCTAGACGTACAAATACTTACTTCTGTAGCGATCTCTCGGTGACAGCGGTAGTAATTGAGGGATTAGCGCGTCATAAGGACGAATTAGGCGCTCCTTTATGTCCCTGTCGTCACTACGAAGACAAAGAAGCGGAGGTAAAAAATACTTTCTGGAATTGTCCCTGTGTACCGATGCGGGAACGGAAAGAATGCCACTGTATGCTATTTATTACCCCCGATAACGAGTTTGCCGGGGAAGAACAGGTAATTTCCCTCGACTATATCCAAGAAGTCCGCGAATCGATGAAGGGGCATTAGTTAGGGTAATGACAGCCAGCGCTTTTGGGCAAGGAATCGACGAATTTAATCGCCAGCAATTCTATGCTTGTCATGATACCCTAGAGGCTTTGTGGATGGAGTCCGCAGAGCCTGAAAAAACCTTTTATCAAGGCATTTTGCAGATTGCTGTCGCTTGTTACCATCTAGAAAATAATAACTGGCGCGGGGCGGTAATTCTTTTGGGAGAAGGAGTTAGACGTTTACAACACTATCAACCCGATTACGAGGGGATCAACGTGACGCACTTGGTTGGGGAGAGTTTGGATCTATTAAACTTTTTACAGAATCTCGATCCCCAAGCTTTACCGGCAGTGCTAGAAGCGATGAAAAGCAATCAGGAACATCCTCATCCCCACCTCGATCGATCTATCTGTTCTCTGCCGAAAATCCTCAAAAGTCATCCCGTTCTCTAAACAGCTAGATTAGTTAGTCAATACAATTACCTCTAAGTAGGTGGGTGTTAAAAATTGTCAGCACCCCCCTTATCAAGGGGGGATTAGGGGGGGATCAAAGACAAAATCTATCTTCAATTTAATTGAAACCATTTACTTATAGGTGACATTTCTATGAGAGCAAGATACACAAAAATCAGCGGATGGCTAGTTGCCCTCGTTTCTGCTGGCTTAATGGTAGGATTGGGCAATTCTTCCCTAGTTAAAGCACAGCAGAACATTGTACCCGGTAATGCCATGACAGTGCGATCGGATATTCAAGAGGCGAACTCAAAAACGGGGGTAATTACTGCTCGGGGTAACGTACAAGTGTTCTATCCCGCCCGCAAAATGCAGGCCACTTCTGCTCAAGCTCAGTATTTTAGCCGCGAACGTCGTTTAGTGATGACGGGTAATGTTTACGTTTTGCAGGAAGGCAACAGTATCCGCGCCGAAACGATGACTTATCTAGTCGATGAGGGTAGATTTATCGCTACTCCCCAAACCAGTCAGCAGGTGGAGTCAATTTATTTAGTCCAAGATAACGAAATCTCTCCCCAACCGGCTGCTTCCCCGACACCCGCACCCCTACCTTCCCCTTCCCTCCCCGCTGCCCCAATTATTAACCCGCAGTGATGGGGAGTCAGGAATCAGAATTCAGAAGGAGATAGGGTGATAGGGTTTTGGGGTGATAGGGTGATGAGACAGCTTCCCCACGTCCCCACTTCCCCATTTCCCACTTCCCCATTTCCCACTTCCCCATCACCCCACTTCCCCACGTCCCCACTTCCCCATTTCCCCACTTCCCCATTTCCCACTTCCCCATCACCCCACATCCTACACCCCACATCCTACACCCCACATCCTACACCCCACGTCCCCACTTCCCCAACCCCCAACCCCCAACACCGGATAAAGATGACTTTAGTATTAGAAAATATCCATAAATCCTACGGTAAAAGGCTCGTGGTTAACCGAGTGAGTATTACTGTTGCCCCGGGGGAAATTGTCGGGTTATTAGGACCAAATGGTGCGGGAAAAACTACAACTTTTTATATCGCCACGGGATTAATTAAACCGAATCAAGGGCGCGTTTGGCTCGATCAAAAAGAAATTACCAAATTACCCCTTAATCAGAGGGCGCGTCTGGGTATTGGCTATCTGACGCAGCAGGCCAGTATTTTTCGTTATTTAACTGTATCAGAAAATATTCAGTTAGCCCTAGAACAGTCGGGGGTTCCCTTTTCCCAACGGGCAAATCGTCTCTATGATTTATTAAAAGAATTTCGCCTCGATAAGATTGTTCGCACAAAAGGAGCTTACGTTTCCGGAGGAGAAAGAAGAAGGACAGAATTAGCCCGCGCTTTAGCGGTGGGAGTCAACGGGCCAAGATTTTTGTTATTAGATGAACCTTTCGCTGGGGTGGATCCGATCGCTGTGTCTGAAATTCAAGCGATGATTGCTGGTTTAAGGGATCGTCAGATGGGAATTTTAATTACCGATCACAATGTGCGAGAAACTTTGGCTATCACTAATCGGGCTTATATTATGCGCGAAGGGCAGATTTTAGCGTCAGGAAGTGGCGAAGAACTTTATAATAATCCTCTGGTGCGTCAGTATTATTTGGGTGATAATTTTTTCAGATAATTGTTATTAATAAAAAACGCTATATTATATCATGAAAGTTGGCAATTGGCAAGGAAATTTAAGTAGAATACCCGGATTTAGCATCTTAGACCGCTATATTTTTGTCGAGTTATTATTGCCCTTTCTATTTGGTATGGGTTTATTCACTTCCCTGGGAGTGGCGATCGGCACTTTATTTGATTTAGTGCGACGGATTACTGAATCGGGTTTACCCTTGACTTTGGCCCTAAAAATTCTCTTATTAAAAATGCCAGAGTTTATCGTTTTAGCCTTTCCCATGTCGATACTTTTAGCGGCTTTAATGGCCTACAGTCGTTTAGCCAGTGATAGCGAATTAATTGCTTTTAAAAGTATTGGAATTAGTGTTTATCGCCTAATAATTCCCGCCATTGTGCTAAGTTTAATAGTGACGGGATTAACCTACGTTTTTAACGATTATGTGGCTCCAGCTGCCAGTTATGAAGCTAATGCTACCATGACGAAAGCTCTGCGACCAAATCGCAAATCTTTTATTGAAGATAATATTATTTATCCTGAATACGGCAAAGTGCGGCCAGCGGATGGAGGGGAAGCGCAAACGGTATTAAGAAGGTTATTTTATGCCGAAAGATTTAACGGTCAAGAAATGTTAGGTTTAACTATTCTCGATCGCACCCAACCGGAAGTTAATCAAATTATTACCTCAGAATCAGCTGCTTGGAATATTGAAAAAAATATCTGGGATTTTTATAACGGCACAATTTATCTAATTGATCCTAATGGTTCCTATCGTAATATTGTCCGCTTTCAACATCAACAATTAGCCCTACCGCGTACCCCTTTAGATTTAGCTTTTCGAGGCCGAGATGGTTCAGAAATGACCCTGAGACAAGCGCGGGAATACCTAAAAATACTGGAATTAAGTGGCAATCCCACCAAAATTAGAAAATTACAGGTTCAAATCGAGCAGAAAATATCTTTACCCTTTGTTTGTTTGGTTTTTGGGATGATTGGGGCAGCCTTGGGATTACGTCCGCAAAATTCTAATAAAGCCACCAGTTTCGGTATTTGTATTGTCCTAATTTTCTCCTATTATCTCCTATCTTTTGTCACCAGTTCTTTAGGAATTGGCGGAATTTTAACCCCCTTGATGTCTGCTTGGTTGCCCAATATTTTGGGATTAACTGCCGGGGGAATTTTGTTGGTTCAATCAGCTAAGTAATCGATGGTTAGCCGCAGGAATAAAAATTGATAATCATCAAATTTCTAAAGCTAATTTATATAAACGACTGCGGGACAAATTAGTAACTTGTGCTAATTGTTTGCTGGCTTGCGATCGACTAACTCCCCGTTCTATAATTTGTTTTAATTCCCGTTTCAATTCCTCCTCGGATAATTGGATAGTATCGGCCTGATTATTGCCCATAACTACGATCGTAAATTCTCCTTTAGGAGTTTTATTCTCCAGATATAAATTAATGGCCTCGGCGATAGTTCCTCGCCAAATTTCCTCGTAAAGCTTGGTTAATTCCCGACCTAAAACTATCTTTCTCGTTTGGCCAAAAGTTTCCCGTAAATCCTCCAAAGTCTTAATAAGTTTGTGAGGTGCTTCATAAAAAACCATCGTTCTCGTTTCGGTTTTTAAACTCTCTAAGCGCTCTTGTCTCAGCTTTTCCTTACCTGGAAGAAATCCTTCAAAACAGAATCTTTCCGTGGGTAATCCCGACACCGCTAAAGCAGTAATTACCGCCGTTACTCCGGGGATGGGAACCACTTCGATATTAGCTTCTATACAAGCTTTAATTAACTCATAACCCGGGTCAGAAATCCCCGGCATTCCTGCATCAGTAACCAAGGCGATATCCTCACCTTGGCTGAGATTATTTAATAACTGATCGAGACGGGAAAGGCGATTGTGTTCGTGATAACTAATTTGAGGGGTCGGAATATCAAAATGCTGTAATAATTTGCCTGTGTGTCTGGTATCTTCGGCAGCAATTAGAGCGACTTTTTTGAGAGTTGCCAGGGCCCGCAAAGTCAGATCGTCTAAATTGCCGATCGGCGTTCCCACCACATACAATTTACCGAGATTATTCATAAATTGGCTAAAAATAGGCTAAGTAGGGTTTGCTGAACAAGTTTTTCCTAGGGGTAGCGTGTTGGGTGTGGGGTGTTGGGGTAGTGGGGAATTTAGCTGAAATTTCCCTAAATCCCTATCTCCCTATCTCCCCCAATCCCTTTACTGTTACCAGAGTGCCTGATCTCAACAAGCAATTTAAATGCGCGGGCAGCTTACCGATTTTCAGGTGGTCAATTACCCAATTTTCAGGGAAAAAGTCCCGGAATTTTCCCCCCGACCACTCCAATAGCCGGCACTTTTTGATTTCGAAAAAGTCTAAAAGTCTTATCCAACAGGGTTTTTAGATTTATTCAGCCAACCCTAAATAAACTGCACAAGTTATTGAGAAAAAATCGGTAATTGCTTTAATTTTTGCCTTCCTGCGTCGATTTGAGCGGGGGAAATTGACGACGTAAAAGCAAGGAATTACTCACTACCATAACCGAACTAAAAGCCATCAAAGCTGCTGCTAGGGCCGGACTGAAAGCTAGACCCCAATGGGGTAGTAATAAGCCACCGGCAATGGGAATAGCAAAGGTATTATAACCCAAAGCCCAAAAAAGATTTTGTCGGATTTTTTGCCATGTGGCCAGACTTAAATGCAGAGATTGCACCACATCCTCTAGGCGATCGCTAATTAAAACGATCCCGGCCGTTTCCATGGCCACTTCCGTGCCACCGGCCAGAGCAATACCGATGTTAGCCTGTCCTAGTGCGGGAGCGTCATTGATACCATCCCCGACCATAGCCACGATTTTGCCTTCTTTTGTCTGTAGGTCGGCAATTAAGGCGGATTTTTCGGCGGGAGCAACTTGGGCATAAAATTGACTAATACCCAAACTATTAGCGATCGCTGTCACCACTTCTTGGCGATCGCCACTGAGTAAAATCACCTCTAAACCGAGTTTTTGCAACTGATTAACGGTTGTTTGAGCATCGGGACGCAATCGATCCTGAAAAGCGATCGCGCCGAGTAATTGTTCTTCCCTACCCAGATAAATCACCGTTTTACCCGCTTGTAAAAGCTCTTGAATGGAAGGGATGGTTTCATCAATTTTAATCCCGTTCTGGGCTAACCATTGCCGATTTCCTAGAACAATTTTCGACCCCTGCACCCTTGCCGAAACTCCCAATCCGGCCACAGTTTGAAAATCTTCCCCCGTCAGGTTAATAGGGGGAGTAACTGCGTCTAAAATCGCCCGAGCGAGAGGATGATTAGTACCACTCTCCACTACTGCCGCTAATTGTTGAATTTCCAGGGGATTAAGCGCAGAAAAACTCAAACAATCGGTAATTTCCGGATGACCTTGGCTGAGGGTTCCCGTTTTGTCAAAAACCACCGTTTGCAGTCGCGAGACGGTTTCCAAAACATCGCCCCCTTTAATTAAAATGCCCCGTTCGGCTGCTAAACTGGTTCCCACCAGTAGGGCCGTCGGTGTGGCTAAACCGAGAGCGCAGGGACAAGCGACCACAAGCACAGAAATCGCTAATTTTAGGGACAAAAGTAGGGGAGAAGTGGGTTGAATCATCTCGTGGTGTCCTGTGGTTGACCCTAACACCTCTGGAAAGAGCCTAGTTCCCCAAAAATACCAAAAGAGCAGCACAATTAGGGCAATTATCATGACTCCGTAGGCAAAATAACCCGCTACCCGGTCCGCTATCTTCTGCACCGGGGCCTTGCGAGTTTGCGCTGATTCCACGGCTGCGATAATCTTAGCTAGGGTGGTATCGGTTCCCACCTGACGAGTTTGCACGGCGATCGCTCCAGAGAGATTGAAACTGCCAGCAATGACTAGCTCTCCCATTTCCTTAACCACCGGCAGCGATTCCCCCGTTAACAAAGCTTCATCTACTGTGGTTCTTCCCTGAATAATCTCCCCATCCACGGGAATTTTTTCCCCGGGTAAGACGCGCACCCATTCCCCGACGCGCAACTGTTCCACCGGAATCGCCACGCCCACACGGTCATCTGTACTACCAATCAGGTGAGCCACTGCCGGTTGTAGGGAGGTAAGCGCTTCTAGGTCTGCGGCAGCGCGATGACGGGAATGCGCTTCTAGAGTCCGTCCGAGGAGAATAAACCCTAACAGCATGACTGGTTCATCAAAAAAGCACTCTAGACCGAGATTAGGCAAGATAAGAGCCAAACAACTGGCTATATAGGCGCTACCTGTGCCTAAACTAACGAGAGTGTTCATATTTGGCATCCCGTGCCGTAATCCGCGCCAACCATCGATGAAAATATCGCGACCGGGGAATAAAATGGCTAGGGTGGCTAAAGTCCAGTGAAAAGCAATACTTTGAAAGATGGGGATTTCCGGTCCCCCGATGTGGTGTAAGTGACCAATCAGGGAAAAAAACAGTAAACAACAAGCGATCGCTAATCGGTATAATTGTTGTTGCCGTTCTTTTTGTTGGTTTTGCAGCCGTTGATTTTGTTGAGAAAGGGGAGTCGATGAGCTGCGCGGTTGGGTGGGGAATCCGATTGCGGTTAATTTTGCGGCTAATTGCTCTGGTGCGATCGCATCTGGTTGGTATTCAATCACGGCAATTTCCGTGATTAGGTTAACCCGGGCCGATTTTACCCCTTGATTTTGGCTGAGTTGTCTTTCTACGGCACTAACACAGCCGGCGCATTTCATGCCTTTTACGTCTAGAGTAGCGGTTTTTAGTCCAGTTTCGGCGGCTAGGATCATGGAAAAAGTAGGCAAGGATGGTCTTTACTTCTATCCTAGAAATTCTCGGCCGATTTTTAAACTATTTTGGCGTGTAGGGTTACAGATAGATGAAATTTCATTAGAGATAGCTGAAATTTCAGGTAGCCGATCTTGTAGGGTGGGTTAATGAAATGTAACGCACCTTATCTAATGTTCAAAATTCGTGCGTTACGCTGACGCTAACACACCAGGCGTTGCTGATTTGAGATATGAATCTTCTTTTGTGGGATTTTTAAAACCTAGACCCAAACTAACTTTTGGATGGGTGCAAGGTTGTCATTCATACCTTGATTCAGCAACGCCCTAATTGCAATAAACGTCCTGTTTCCGTGATCTCGATGTGACGACCGACGCGATGGAATAATTTCACCCCGTATTCACTTTCTAGGGAGGCAATGGCGGCACTCACGGCCGGTTGGGTGATATATAATCAAGGAAAGTCTTCCCCTCGCTTTCTTGGCCTTGTCCTTAAGCTATGGATGGACGCTTTTCCAGCAGCAACCCAAATCTATTTGAGTTTTGATTTAATACAAATACATCTAAAAAGAAATTTTAGACTTTTTCCATACCATCTATAACTCAAGTGCCATACAATAACATCATCTTCTTGACCGTAGCCATCTCGATCATGTTATTTTTTCTCAAATCACCAGTGACGGAAAGCAAGACCAGCATTACACCGAAAAAAGTCAATCCCAATCGAGTCCGCGATCATCTGGCCAATGAACGCACCTATCTGTCTTGGATGCGAACAGCGATCGCATTAATGGGTTTTGGTATGGTTATTCTGCGCTTACGGGCCTTTCATCCTCCCCTGGTTCCCCGGCCCGGTTATGGTTGGAAATTAGGCTTAATGTTTGCTTTAGTGGGTTTATTGACCGTATTTTTGACCACAGCCCATTATTTTACAGTCAGACGAGATATAGATGAAGATACCTACGAACCAGCCGCTCGATGGGTGGTACTATTTAGTTTAGCGATCGTTATTCTCGGTGCGGGAATTATCTATTTTGTCGCCACCAGTCCCGATCTGTTGATCGGTAGTATGATGACTTTCGAGTGAACTGTGGGGGTTAGGTGGGTTGGAGTAGGCGCCAACTGACCGTGACTAGAACCGTATAAAGCAGTATTTTTAGGGCATTTTTGGGCAAATATTCCGATAATCTTGCTCCCACTACCACCCCCGGTATCGCACCTAACCAGATGGGAAGTACCAGATTCCAATCTACCGTTCCTAATCCCAGATGACCGATGGAAGTACAGGTTAAGAGGATGGACGCTTGCGATAGATCTGTACCGACTAATTTGCGAGAATCAAGGTGAAAAAAGGTCATCAAGACCAATGCAAACAAGGAACCACTGGAAATACTGGTTAAACCGACTAGATAGCCTAAAATTGCCCCTAATACCGTTGTTTTTATCTGACCCGATCGAGTGGTTAAATCTAATTTTGGCCAGGACCAAGGGGACAAATCGGGAAAAAATAAGGAGATTAGTAGTTCTAGGGCCGCTAGGACGGTCACGATCATCAAGACAAGACCGATGATATGAGGCAACCATTGATCGAGATTGAGGGAGCTATTCTGCTGAAAATAGCGAAAACCGACTAATCCTAACAGAGAACCGGGTACACTGCCAATTACTAGCCATTTTACCACCTCTAACTCGATCGTTTGCTGTTGCCAGTGACGAACGGTGCCGACCACTTTCATCAACCCGGCCGCTACCACATCGGAACCCACTGCGGTGGTAGCGGGAACCTGAAATACAAAGATCAATAGGGGTGTAATCAAGGATGAACCGCCAATTCCCGTTAATCCCACGACAATTCCGATAAAAAAGCTAAATATTGTCAATAAAGAATAGTCCATTTTTGCCTCAGTTGTCTCTTTTCTCCGGTGCGTTTCTGGTCGTTAAGGGACAAAATTAGTTAATTAAGCCTTTAAAAGAGCAAAAAACAGTAATAGTAAGCTTTTATCGCTGTTTAATCTTTAGGGAATCTCCGAATCGAAACTTAATTTTCTTGCTATCTTGTAAAATATGAGTGTATTTTAATACGATTGCGATTGAATCATAGTTAAAATACTGTCAAACCCTATACATTTTTTTGCCAGAGGATTAGCTACCGTGAGCATCATCATCGAGCGAGTATCGAAGAAATTCGGCACCTTTACCGCTTTAGACAACATCAACCTAGAGATCAAATCGAATCGTCTGGTGGCACTGCTGGGGCCGTCCGGTTCAGGAAAAACCACCCTCCTGAGAGCGATCGCAGGATTAGAACCCCCCGACACAGGCAAAATTATCATCAACGGCAAAGACACAACCAATTTAAATGTCAGAAAAAGGAATATTGGCTTTGTTTTTCAGCATTATGCGCTTTTTAAACACCTGACAGTGCGTCAGAATATCGCTTTCGGTTTAAAGATTCGCAAAGCTGCCCCGAACTATATTCAAGAACGAGTGGATAATCTCTTAAGTTTAATTCAATTGCAGGGATTAGGCGATCGCTATCCAGCCCAACTATCCGGGGGTCAACGTCAACGGGTTGCCCTGGCCCGGGCTTTAGCGGTGGAACCGGAAGTATTATTATTAGATGAGCCTTTTGGGGCCTTGGATGCCAAAGTTAGAAAAGAGCTAAGGGTTTGGTTGCGGCAGTTACACGAGGAAGTTCATGTCACCAGTGTTTTTGTCACCCACGACCAAGAGGAAGCGATGGAAGTGGCCGACGAGATCGTAATTTTCAATCAGGGTAAAATCGAACAGGTGGGGACTCCCGATCAAGTGTACGATCATCCTGCTTCTGCTTTTGTGATGAGTTTTATCGGCCGGGTGAATGTTTTACCACCGACCTCGGCCGCACTATTCGGGCAGCTGGGAGGGGGTACTAACGGAGTTAAGATTTTTATTCGTCCCCACGACCTAGAAATTCTCTCTTCTCCCAATGGATCTAGCATTGAGGCAAAAGTCGAGCGCATTATCCATCTGGGTTGGGCCATCGATGTGGAATTAATTCTACCGGATCGCTCTCTCCTGATTGCCCATCTGAATCGAGAACAACTGGCTCAACTCCATCTCCAAGTCGGGGAGCAAGTTTATGTTCGTCCTCGGGATGCTCGCGTTTTTGCTTAAAAGTCACCCTTATTGTTAGCACCTGACGGTCGCAGGATGAACAGCGATTATTTCCGGGTAACGGCTAAAATCGTCAACATTAAAGGTCAGAATATGTGTAATACCATTTTTCTTTATTCGTAGCAGGCATAACCGGGTGCATCTCCTGCTGGTGATTTTCTCTCACCTATAGGTGAGCAGCAGAAGTTGTTCAAAGAGGGCGAATGCAATTCGCCCCTACAATCATATCATTGCGCCAATGGTAGGGGCGCACCGCGTGCGCCCAAAATGTCATCTAGATATTTCGACAAAATTGAGATGTACCAGGCATAACCATCTCTGTCATTACTTTTGAAAAATGGTATAAGGTCATGAACGCACATGGCTGCTACTAGCTTCGCATCATGTACCTGCACACCCTTGACTGAATAGGTGAAGACCAAGCGTTCCCATTCGGGATAAATAGCGGGCAGATCGTCAATAATGGGAAAAAGTGACTTTAGGCGATCGATTTCCGCCTTGGCTGCGGCCACTGTGCGTCCTAAACCATTTCTATTAATTGGACGGGTGTAAACGTTCCAAAACTCGATTAAATTCTGTGGTGCGATATAGAGTTTTTCTCCTTGTCCCAATAATAGACTTGTCGCACCCACAGCATCGCCATACATGATGTGATCGGGTTCCGCACTTCGCAATAAGACATTAGTATCAACTAAAAAAGTCACAGTCACTCATCGTCATAGATACTATCGCGACTTACGGCATAGTCGGATAAAAGTGCGCTGCCTCGATCGTGACTACTTGCCCAATCCCGAAAAGCTTGCGCTCGTTCCGTCGGTGTTGCCGTCTCGTAAAAAGGTGTTTTTGGCTCTATCAGTTGTTTTAGCATTGTCTCCAAGAGAATTTCTACCTTTTCTGGTGATTGGTGGCTAATTCTTGCCAAAATCTCGGCAATTGCCTTTAAATCTTGCTGATGGGCTTTTTTGAAGTCTAGCAGCATTTCCGATCCCTCTCCATCTAGCGATCGCTGAGAAAAAGGGGTAATTTCCATAGATATCGCTCTCCTTGAAAACCGCTAAAACTTGATTCTGCCATAAAAACTTTTTTTAGAATAGATTGGGATCGACACCGATCGCCCCTTCACCGTCCGCATCTTGTAGGTTAGCACCGTCTAAACGAGTATTAGTGAGAGTGGTGGTAACGGCCTTAGCGATGGCAGCATGGAAGCAAGAAAAAACTGTGATTAGCAATAGACAGAAGGCTGTCAGTAGCGTCGGTTTCATCGTTTTTGATCTCCTTGAGTGATCTTTTTGAGTCTCTGTTTTCACTCTAGGCAATGGCTTTAATAAAAACAAATATTCTTTGTTTTCAAATCGATAAATTCCCTTTATGCAAAGCTGGGAAACCCCCTCGCCGTTCCATCACTTTTATTTATTAAAACGACAATTAAGAATATTTGCTTTTATGCTTGTCCCGTACCTAAGTTGATGGTGGCGGTCTCGTTAAGTTGGGGCTTTTTTAAGCGTGTTGTGGTGGAATAGGTCTGGCAGCAAGGGATTTTCTCAATTTTTTAGGAGCGTGTCAATCGTTATACTCCGGGAGGATGGGCGACCGTGACATAATTTGGGACTAGGTACGGTAAAAGTCGCTAGTGAACCCCGTTAGCCTTGGAGACTTCCTTGCTAGACACCATTTCCACCCTATCCCCAAAACTAACAGCGATCGAATCCACGGGAAATCCTCTCCCGAAAGTTGCTACTTGTTCCTCCACCTGTCGTTACTGTCGGTTTTATAAGTTTCAGGGGAGAGGAAATGGCTATTGTCAACGCTTGGGAGTCCCTGTTCACAGTCATTGGCGCGCCTGTCCTTTGATTTGTCCACCTTTTGCCCCTTCTTGGGAAAGGTCGGAAAATGGGCAATTCTAAGTAGTTATCTGGATTTTACCGCCTGTATCGAGCAATTTTCTCCCCATCCCGCTCCGTGCGAGGATGGGGTTTTAATCGAAACCGATGCTTTCCACTCCACCGCTATCGGGACTGGTGGCGACAAAATAGAGAATTCCTGAGCCTAGACAAGCGATCGCTATACTAAAGCAAATAATCCAGACTTGAGCAGGTTCGTAGCTATTACTATCGATCGCCCGCCGGATGAGAAAATAGTGGCGCGTGGCGATGACAACGGTTAATAATCCCACCATAGCGAAGACAAAACCCAACAACCAACCTAGTCCCAGAGATGACGAAGATACTGTTCGTAAACGCAAAATGACCAGACCAAAACCCATCAAAGCGATGGCAGCGCGCATCCAAGACAGATAGGTGCGTTCGTTGGCCGAATGATCTCGCCAGTAATCAGGGTTAAATTTCTGCTTTGTCTTTTGGGATTTAAACAGCATAGAGGAGTTCCTAGCAGTGAAATTCAATAAAATCAAGTATTCTTTCTTCTGGTTTTAATAAATTGTTTTTATCATCTAGTTTTTCGCTTATCTTTAGCCAATTCAAGGGACTTAAGCAGATTATCATCCATAAATAGGGGGAGTTTACCGTCCCATTTTTCGATCGCTTTGTTCTGTAAAACTTCTGGACTTAAGGAATCTTGGAGAATGCGATGAGCTGCCGCCTCTCCCTTGGCCAGATTGATTTTTACTTCCGATTCTTTCAGAGCTTTCAGCACCATAAAACCGGCTTTTTTGGCCTCCTGTTCGGCAATTTGTTTGGCTTCCACCGCATCGGTAAAGCGATCGGAAAAGTTGACATGAACCAAAGAAATATCATCCACACCGATATGATAATTTTTCAGTCTTTCGCTCAAACGATGATCTACTTCTCCTTTCACCTCCTCCCGTTTAGTAATTAATTCTTCGGCGGTATATTTAGCCATAACTGCCTTAAGAATTTCCTCCACTGCTGGATCGATCACTCGTTCAATGACAGCCGCTTCATCGCCAATTTGTTGAAAAATATTATTAACTTCTGATGCTAAAATATGCCAATTCAGGGCCACATCTGTAAATACTTCCTGTAGGTCTTTGGAGGAAGCTTCGGCCGCTATCTGTTCTTTTTGGATTCTCACACTTAGTTTTTTCACCGTGTTAACAACAGGAATAATCCCATGGATTCCCTCATTAAGTATTTTCTCCTGTACTTGACCGAAGACCATTAAAACCCCTCTTTCTCCCGCATTGACAATCACGAAGGGATTAAAAATAATCGCCAAAATTAATAACAAAAAAAAGATATTACTTGGTCTAGCTAAAAGACGAATTTTGAGCATTTTAATTGAGAATAGAGATGGTTAATAGGATAGGTTTACAAATAAAAGGGCTGATTTTATCTTCGTAATCAGTGACAGTTTTATCTAGAAGAATTTCAGCAACTAGAAAATGAAGATTTAGTCTCGTCCTTTTCGTACCGTCTGGCTGGCAAAATATCGGGAAATACTGGTCTATTTATAGTTATCATAGTCGCCGATTAAATGTCTTAGAAATCATAAATTTAAACGAGCATTTCGTTAGTTTTAGTCATAAATTTGATCAAAAAGGCATTTATTTATCCAAGAAAGTAATCGGGGTTATCCAGAAGCAATTATAACAAAATTTCCCTTGTCTTAAATGGTACATTCTCATTTCACCAGTCTAGCTGGTACTTTCTTTTATAGCAATTACCTTAACACAATCTAGTTTCGGCATAAACGATATTTTGTATAAAGGATATCTCAATAAATTGACTCACAAAAATGGCTATGGTAGAACCCTAAATACAGTAAGCGGATAAGCCTACTGTACTTAATTCCATCCCCTAACGAGGTAATTTAATCACCCTTTTTCCTTGATCTGTGCGATCGAGGAATTTACCCTTTATTTTCGTCCGTGAGTATCTATGTCTGACCGTTACCGTTTCGAGACGCTGCAAGTACACGCCGGCCAGGAACCTGCCCCCGGAACTAACGCCCGCGCCGTTCCCATCTATGAATCGGTTTTACAGTCGATTCAACAACCGACGGCGATCGTGGCGATCGATTCGGATCTTCTTTATCCTCCCGTAGAACAAGAGGAGTTGGCGAAATATATCCCCAATTCGCAATTATTCTGGTTGCGATCGCCGCACGGTCACGATGGGTTTTTAATGGATGGCGATATGGATGCGTTGAATGATCTTCTCGTGGCTTTCCGTTTAGAAAGGGGAACTCGTGACGGTTGCGGGTTCGGGATGGCGGGGTAGAGGGCGATCGGCGTTGCTGCGCTGGAGGCGAGTGTGGTAAGGTTGTTATGATATAATCACTACATCACATCGTACTGTTAGTGGATAAGCTCCTATGGCTTGTAAAGAGAATCACTTAACTGATTGGAAAATCACCAAACCTATTCCGATTAATAAAGATAACTCTAAAAAAATTTCCGATTCTTTTTCTTTTGATAATTATTTTAAAAAAGAATCAATCAAGCTTTTTTTGTTAAAAAATAAAATCGTCATTGTCAACTATCGCAATCAAAGTTTTTTTAGGAAGGTTGATGAATGTTTGACAAAAATTATTGAAAATTTATACGAAAGCAAAGTTTTTTTTGAATCTATTTCTTGGCAATCTGCAAAAACCAATGACGAAATAAACAAAGAAATTAAAGACATAGCTGGCAACATTAAAATTCTTTTTGAAAAAAGAGAATGGCATCAAGTCTACAATGCAATAGATCATGCAATTTTTGCAATTAAAAGTTTTGTTGAACTAAATTCACAAGACGCTACATATATCGACCGCGAAACCATCGATTTTTTAAGAGAAAAAGCTATAAATTTATATCGAGATTTTCGTATTCTCGATAACAATTGGAATTCTTTAAAAATAATTATCGCAAAATATTGCAGTTATTCTGAAAGAGATTTATTTTATCTAGAAGAAGACTTTTTAAAAGTTTTTTCAGAAAAATTAGAAACGTTTGGTGACAAGCTAGAAGATTACATTGATTTTTTTGATATTGAAACTCTTCAAGATATTCAAGTAATAATGAGCGATATAATCGATCAGTCTCGTAAAAAAAATATAGATTTCAGTACGCCGACTGATTCCAAAAACTCTTTTAGAGTTCGGATTCGCAATGCGGCTGGATTTATTGACAGACTAATTGATTTTGTGGTTGAAGAGTCGGAGTCCGAAGATCAAGAGATTCTGGAAGTGATCGCTAATCACAGTAATTTTACTTTTTTGAAAGAGGAAAATATAAAAGAGGAGTATGTTAAAAATTGAATCAAGTGTCCGTTTTTTATAAAAAAGGAGATGTGGTATATGCTTCCTTTCCCTATCAGGATAATACAGAAGAAGAGAAAGAAAGGCCTGTTCTAATCCTCGCTCCTGTCTTAGAGGGAAAAGGGTTTATCTGCGCTTACATAACTAGCAATTCTAATAAAAGATCGGGGATGATCGAAATTAAGCGGAGGGATTTTAAAGAAGGACATCTAGATGATGAATACAAAGCTTCTTATGTTAAACCGGACCGCATATCCACACTTGATAGAGAATTATTTAGAAGAAAATGCGGGACTTTGAGAGATGAAGTCGTAGATAAAATTATTCAAACTCTTATTGAATTATTGCAAAAACCGCCTCAATCACCTCCCTCCCCTAAAAGTATAGAACGGCCTCCTAAACCTAAAAAGAAGAATTTTTAAAATAAAATATGCACTAAATCTGATAATCCATGACGAAAACCACCTTACCCCCCCGTGCGTTGGCACTTAAGGCCGCAGTCATCTTCTTGGGATAGGGGAGATTGAGATTATTCATCAACTCCACGAAATCCTGGCGGTCGCGGCCAGCGAAACGGGGATTCCAGTGCTTTTCCTCACCGATCGAGGAGACCGTTCTGCCCAGATAATCGTGACAGGGGTAAACTAGCGTATCGTCGGGGAGGGTGAACAACTTCTCCGTTACCGTCTTGTATAACACCTCCGGCGAACCGTTCTGAAAATCGGTACGACCGCAACCGCGAATTAAAAGTGCATCCCCCGTTAATAGGCGTTTTTCATCGATGAGATAGGCCATATGACTATCGGTGTGGCCTGGAGTAGCGATCGCTTTTAGCTGCTGACCTGCCACGGTCCAGAGGTCGCCATCGCGTACATAACCATCGATATCGCTCACTTCCGCGTTTTCGGGAACGAGGATCGAACAGTTGGTTAACTCCCGTAAGCGGTGCGCGCCGGTGATATGGTCGGCGTGGACATGGGTTTCCATGGTGTAGCCTAGTCTTAACCCCAACTGCCAAAGAATTTGCCGATCGCGATCAACCTGTTCGAGGACCGGATCGATTAAAATCGCCTCCCCCGTACCCGAATCAGCGATCAGATAGGTGTAGGTACTCGATTCCCTATCAAAAAGCTGACGGAAAATCGGCGCTGCCGGCCGGAATGCGATCGAGTAGGCCGCGGGGAGAGAAATTCTCTCTTTCAGCGATCGCAACAACTCCCGGGCCAGTTCGGCCGCCTGTAAACGCAGTTCGGGAATGGCGGTGGTTTCCCAGAGATCACCTTTGCGGGGATTTCCCAAGGTGTAGAGCGTTGGCGATGCCGTACCGTCTGGCCTGAGAATCGCCCCGTTGTCTGCGGTTTCGATGCCACAATTCAAAGGATGGGGACGGATTAACCCCCGTTGGCGAAGATGAACGACGAGGGGATCGGTGATCGTCCGGTAATCGTTACTCGCGCCGGTACAGTTAATAATTCGATCGACCGGTAGGTTTAACAGGTTTCCCGTTCCCCGTTGACGGATAGTAACCTCTACACAGCCGTTTTTATCCTCAGCAGTTTCAATTCTTCCCCCATGATAGGTTAATTGTCCCGATTCTACGGCCTGATCGAGGATACCGGCGATCTCATCGGCGACGCGATGGCGAAGCACCTCCCAATAGGCTTTCAGGTGGCGTAGAAATCTGGCGCGTTCGGCTATCGGCAGAGAATGCCATAGACCTTGAGATATAGGACGTAAGGCGTTTAAAACGGCGCGCCAGTCGTGACCTTGACTCTCTGCGCTTTTTACCTCCGCGCGAATTCGCCTTAGGAGTCCCCGCGCGGTCTGGGGTGCGGTTTCGAGGGTAAGGAACGGGGGATAGGGATCGGTGGGTCGGTGCGATCGGGGGAGCAGGCCATGACGGGAAACCGCTTGGATTTTGCCGGCGAATCCCCTTTGTGCCAGGGAAACCACCATATCCACCATCGTTAACCCCGTACCGACCAGCAGCATCGTCCCGTCGGGTTTTAGATCGGCGAGTGTCTCCGTCTCCCAAGCGTCGCGGAGAGAGAGGGAATTGAGAGACGCGAGGGGTTGGGGAACCGTTGCGGGAAAATTGCCCAGCGCCAGAACTACTTTAGCGGCACTGATTTTCTTGCCTCCTTTGAGGGTAATCGTCGCCTTTTCCCCGTCGAGTACCAGATCGATCGCCGCATCGGTAAATGTTTCCAGACGGTGATCGGCAATGGCGTTGTCGCGCGCTTCTTCTAGGATCGATCGGATGTATTTGCCGTACACTAGACGCGGTACGAAGCTGGCCGGATCGATCGATCGATAGCCGTTATCCGCTAACCAGTGGAGGAAATGTTCGGGATCGTCCTCGAAGGCGCTCATTTTGCCTGCGGGAATATTGAGCAGGTGGCCGCTGTCTCGCGTTCCGTAGGCGATCCCCGTACCGAGGGGTTTTCGGCGCTCGATCAGGGCGATCGATAATGGAGTCCCTGTGTCGCGCAACAGGTTCGCTGTCACGAGGGAGCCACTAAATCCTCCCCCGATAATGGCGATGTCGAAAGTTGCAGAAAATTGATTCCGGTCAATGTAGCTCATAGATAAGGGGTATGGTAAGGGTGTCCTTGGGGAGATAAGATGCGTTTAGTTGAGCATTTCGGTCATCGATAGGCGATGCCCATTTGTTGAAAAATAGTATTAATTCGCCGATGTCGGTTTTTGCAGGAAGCTTCGGCCGCTATTTGTTGTTTTTTAATTGTCATAACAAATCCTTTTATAACTTTTCAAGAGGATTTAGTATTAGTTAGTCTAGCTAAGTGGCTGGGTGGAATTAAATATAAGATGAACGTAGGTTGGGTTGAAGCATGAAACCCAACGCCTGCTCATGTTACGAAGTGCGCTAACCCATCCTACAAATAATTTTGCCTCCCTACTTAAAAGACGATTTTTAGGCATTCTTGGTTAAGACATTAAAAATAAACGATAGGATCGGCTGTCAACTAATATATAAATCCCTAGAGAAATATAGATAAAAGGACTAATTTTATGTCCGTAGTTTGTAACCACTTTAGCTATCCTGGGATGGGTAATCAAAAAATAAGCTAGGAGGCACCAAATCCCCATCATGAGATAAAAAACTATCATGATAATTAAGACCTGCATCGGGGAATTATTGGCAAAAAGAGAGGTATAGATACCAATATTATCACCACCATTAGCCACGGTCACGGCAGCAACGTAATAGGTTTGGGAGGGAAAACGAGGAACAAAGGAGCGATTTTTAGAATAATTAACATCTTCTCTTACTTCTTGAATGTAATCCTCATTTTCCCTTGACAAAAGTTGTTTAATGCCGATAATCAAAGGTATAAATCCTAATAGACCAATCCATTCTTTAGACACCAGTAACCCAAATAGTAAACCGAGGGAACTAGCTAGGAGAATCAGGGTAAAACCGAGGTATTGACCGATAATCAGGTGTCGAGGTCGAAAATTAGCATTAAGTCGCGAGAAAAACAACATTAGCACCATCAGATCATCAAGATTTGTAGCTACAAAACTCGTCACGCTAGTAATTAAAAGGGTTACTAACCAATTCATAGATTGAAAAAAGAGATAATCCTTCCCATTCTAAATCTCGTAGTGCCAGATGTCCTCCTCTCGTAAAAGAAGACGATGGACGGGAAGACGTTCCACGGCCCCCTGTTGTTCAAGATGATTAAGTGCGCGGGTAATTGTGACTCTAGTGGTTCCTAATAAGTCAGCGATATCCTGATGAGTTAGACGCACATCAATTAATTGTCCAGTACCAGTTTGTTTACCAAATTGATTACCTAACCATGACAGTAATTTCACAACCATAATATCAGTACGTTTGTAGCTACGAATAATACTTAGTTCTTGTGCTTGCTGAAGATGAGACAGCAGAATTTCTGCCATTTGATAACTCTCAACTGTGGAAAAGGAAACTGCTTGCACAGGAGTGATGCACTCAACTTGATAGGGATTGACTCTCCCTAGGGTTTTGCCAACAAAATTGCCGGGTCCCCACAATCCCAAGACGATCAGGGTTCCATCTTCTAACCAGGTGGAGGTTTTTACGACTCCACTCTCGATTTTCCAGAAATTAGGGTTTCTAAGGGGCAAAATCGCCCGATTATCAAAGTGCCAGCGATGGGGGGTTGGTGGTTGATAGGTAAGGGTCATGATTAGTAAGTAGTCGTGCAAAATTAATTTCCTAGTCGAGACTCCGAGACAGGAGACAGGAGACGGGATACAGCTATTAGGGATCGGATTTGATAATTTTGGGGTAAAAACGATAATTACCCCAAAAAAGACTGATTTTATGCCCTTGCAAGCCCTATTTATTTCGGGGTGCTAGTCTTCTCCAGTTCCGTGGTAGCCGAGGAGATCAGTTCTTGCCAAGCTCGATCGCTTTCCTGTAGAGTTTGTTTAACCGCATCGATGGTCTTTTCCACGCGAGTTTTCAGGAAAGGGGAAGCACTGTCTTTGAGTCGTTCGGTGTCGTCGGCCAAGATATCGATCGTCTCGGAGGTATTAACGAGGCTCTTTTCTAGGGTAATAAGGTTGTTTTGCAGGGTTTCACTGAGTTTAGCCCCGGATTTGCTCAATTTTTTCGTAAATTTACTCACTTTTTCCCCTAGATCGTCAATATTGTCCGCTAAGTCCTCTAGGTTGTCCTGTTGAGCTTCGATAATCTTCTTGTCGAGAGAAGGAGCGGCCAGTTGAGCATTTAGGTCATCGATAGCCGATTTTGTCGCTTGGATGGCTTTTTCATAGGCAATTTGGGCATCTTCCAGAATTTTTGGGCTAGAAACCTCATTTTTTTTCTTGACCGGTTCCACCACAGTGCCACCCGTTGCCGTTGCACGGTCGATGACGGCCAACTGTTCGGGGAGTAGCGGCAACGCGATCGCATTTCCTCTTCCCCCTAGGAGCAAAGTGACAGTTAAGAGGAAAATCAGCAGCCGGACAACTTGATTTTTGAGGCTTTGAAAGCTCTTATTTCGGTTAATCATAATTTGATTTTCTCCTGTTCAGAAAAATTGTTACTCTCTCTGAATTTTATCAGATCATTTTTTTATTTTACAATAAATTTTATAAATAATTTATTATATTTTTTGTCTAATCAATTGCGAAAAAATATACACTTTTGTTGAGCCAAAAGCCATTACAGAAAAGCTTTTACTCTCTTAATAAAAATTAATTTTTATCACTTTTTTTGATTAATGGGATGCTGAACTATCCGATGAGTCTATTTCTTGATTAATCGGAGATATTTTCTTACGAGTTTTAATATATTTGGCTAAGGGTTGTTTTTTCTTCAGTCGTTTAATGCCACTGAGGGTGCAGAGAGTGAAAAAAGTTCCCACCAGAACCATCTGCCATAAACCGCAACCGGAAGCGGCGCCTAATCCTGCCGCTAACCAGATAGTCGCCGCCGAAGTCAAACCTTTCACTTGTACCTTATTTAGTTCCCGATGGGATTGTTGTAGGATGATTCCCGCCCCTAAAAAACCGACACCAGAAGCGACCCCTTGAATAGTACGACTGAGAGCATTAGAAGACGCATAACCCACATCTCCCTCCGCTTGTAGGGGAATCATCACGAACATGGCAGCCCCGAGACTAACGATGATAAAAGTTCTCAATCCGGCCGGACGACCGCCTCGCTGTCGGTTATAACCAATCAGACAGCCGACGGCCATAGCCATACTCAGCCGAAAAATAATCGTTTGCCAATCTGTCGAGTCAAAAAACATTGCTTAACCCATCAAATGAGATAAAAACTTCGCCTAACCAATCAAAGCCTTTTCCAGATACCGCTTTTAATCGTTCCTATTCTCGATCCCGATCGATAATCGTAGTAAAGTCGGTGTTATACCTCGTTTTAAGCCTTCTTTTTCCGGCATTGTCCCGTGAGTCATCAAAGAGGGATAACAGACCAAAGACTGTCCTATTAGTCGATATCTTCGAGGTCTTTAAATAGGGCCGTGCTGAGGTAACGTTCCCCGAAACTAGGCTGAATCATGACGATTAATTTATCTTCGTTTTCAGGTCTTTTGCCCACCTGAATTGCCGCCCATAAAGCCGCCCCGGCCGATATGCCCGATAGTAGTCCCTCCTGACGAGCTAACCGTCGCGCGTAGGCGAAAGCCTCTGTATCATCGACGATAATCACCTCATCGATTAATTCCGGTCGGAAAATTGCCGGAATAAAACCGGCCCCGATGCCTTGGATTTTGTGCGGTCCCGGTTGTCCTCCCGATAAGACGGGACTATTAGAGGGTTCAACTGCGATCGCTTGAAATTGGGGACGACGGGGTTTAATGGTTTCGGCAATACCGGTAATGGTTCCCCCGGTTCCCACGCCACCAATAACGATATCCACCAGACCATCGGTATCGGCCCAGATTTCTTCGGCGGTGGTTTCTCGGTGAATTTTCGGGTTAGCCGGGTTGCGGAACTGTTGCAAACTATAGGCGTTGGGGGTATTTTCGACTATTTCCTCGGCTAGGGCGATCGCTCCTTTCATGCCTTGGCTACCAGGGGTTAACTCTAATTGCGCCCCGTAAGCTTTTAACATTGCCCGTCGTTCTAAACTCATGGTTTCGGGCATAGTCAGGACGAGGCGATAGCCTTTGGCCGCCGCTACCATGGCCAGGGCGATGCCGGTATTGCCGGAAGTGGGTTCCACCAGAATTGTTTTATCGGGGTGAATTAGTCCGGCGGCTTCAGCGTCCTCCACCATACTGACACCAATGCGATCTTTAACCGAGGCGGCGGGGTTCATACTTTCCAGTTTGACGACGATGCGGGCTTTTACTCCCTCTGCTACTGGGATTCGATTCAGTTGAACTAGGGGTGTCCGTCCTACCAATTGGGTGATGTCTTTTGCGATCGGCATAATCCCACTTGCTTTATACTTGTTGGCTATTTTGATTATATATGTATTTAAAATGTTTTGCAATACTTTTTGAGTTAGAGTAGGTGGGTTACGGCAAATACCTAGGGTTAGCTGATGAGCTTTGCCGAACGTCCGAACGCCCTGAAAATGGATAAAACCCCACACCCCACACCCTAACCCCACCAACAAACTTTTTGCCGCAAACCCTAAGTAAATATTCATACACAGCAACAATAGAACTAACTGTAACTTAGCTAAATGGATTGAAAAGCAAAATCTCGCAGCCTTCAAAGTCACGAATATTGTGCGTTACTAAAGTCAGTTTATGAATTTTAGCTGTTGCGGAAATTAGCATATCAGCTTCAGAACGAGTTTTGCCTTGAGTTCTTAATTTTACTCGTATTTCACCTGCATATAAAGCAATTTCAAAACTAATTGGTAAGTACCGCGCGCAAAATTAATTACTCATTTCCCTGTAAAGCTAAAATCGCTGTATTTTTTTCTGTTCCCTGTTCCCTTTCACGACCAAGATTAGCCATTTGTTTAATTTTCTTCCAGTTAAGTAGATATTCATATTATAACCAACCATCACCTGCATCGTACAGATTTACTGAGTAGATAAAAATAAACTTGAGTCAACGTGAAAAAACTGTCCTAACTTTACAGCTTGTTTTTCTGTTATTATTTGTTTGCCAATAAGAATATCAGAAACTATTGTTCTTGAACCTAGTATATCTGATAAATCTTTTTCTTGTAAGTTGTTAGCTTCCATGAGTTCCCAGAGTATTGAATGGGGTTCTGATTCTTCAATGGGATAATTCTCTTGTTCGTATTTTTCGATTAAAGTCAAGAGTAAATTTAACAAGGTGGTTTCTTCTAGACTTCGATTTTCTCGATGAGATAAGGCTTCAGCTAGGGTAATAGCCTGTTCGTTTTCTGCATCGTTTTCTATCACTTTTGGTAGATACTCGGCTAGTAACCTTCCGTAGGTATCACAGTCCAAAGTAAGGGTCATTTTTCCACTCATCTTTGTCATACTCCGCGTGAGTCAAAATGTACTTGATGTAAATTACTTGGTCTTTGTAAACGATATCTACAATTAGACGATAGCGATTACCTTTGATATTAAAGACCGTGAAATTACCAACTGCTTCTGCTTGAGAATACACAGCTTGAACTTCAGCCAGGTTTTTCCACTCTGCTTTACTAGCAATTTTATACCAAGTATTAATGGCATTGGCAGCATCAGCGTGTTTTCCAGAAAATCGCCGCAGTTTTTTACGGCTGATGATGTGCATATTCTTATTGATTTAGAATAGCTCTTGTATTCTAGTTTATCATAGCCTTACTTGCGCCACCAACCCGAAAACCAGTGCCACAAGCGACGCAACCATCATTTTAACTCCTCCCAGTTTGTCGCTGTTGGGAGAAGATAGTCAGCAAGTTACCTACATCCTCAGCCAGAGCGCTCGCGTATTCTGGATGCGCGAAACCATCCCCAAAACGGGAGGAATACTTAGCAAAGGCAAAGGAATATGTGCGTGAGGTGGGGGAGGATGCTTGGGAACAGCTGCAACAGTCTCAGGGGGTCGAGCTTTCGTGATCAAAAAATTAGCTCAACCTAGCCCGATCTAGGTTAGAATAGTGGCAGTGGTAGGCGAGAAGTCAGAGATAAGGCTAACGGCATTAGTTCCTATCCTTCGCCACTAAAACTTAATATGGGGTATTGATAAATGAGTTTTGATGATTTAATTCAAGAATTAGACTATTTAATCAAAGAATTCGCTGAAATTGATGCCATTAAAGACCCTCTAAACAAACAATATATACTTGAGAGCCTCTCAAAAAAAAGCAAGATAGGAAACGAAGCCTATACTAAGTTATTCAATATATATCAGGCGAAAAAGAAAGAGGATAAATGGATCGGTTGCTGGTACACCGCTCCCTGGGCATATCTTGAAAAAGGGATCGAATGGGTGGCTGTAAGGCTGAATGAAATGGACATATTCAAGATCATTCAGCAAATCGGCAACATAACAATAGTCTTTTCTGTTGCTTCGTTGATTTGGAGTGTAATCCCTAACAAAAATCAGGAAATCGAAGAAGCTTGGAAGGTAGTAGAATCACAAGATAATATACGTAAAACTAAGTGGATTGCCCTTGAAAAACTTAATAAATATGGAGAGTCATTAGAGTATGTAGATTTGTCAAAAAAAGACCAAAACAGATATGGAGCTTATTTGAACGAGATTAATTTGAAAGGAGCCAATCTATATCGTGCATCTCTCATAAGAGCATTAGTTAAGGAAGCGAATCTTGAAGGAGCTAATCTTCAGAGATCTGAACTTACAGGGGTTGTCTTTGCGAACACTAACCTCAGCAGAGCGCAACTTCAAGAAGCGGATATTGAACAGGCCGTTTTCGATCAAGCCAATATCAAAGAAGCTGACTTTAGAAGAGCTAAAAACCTAAATCCACAACAAATTATATCTGCGTGTTTTTGGGAACAGGCAATATTCGACGAGGAGTTCCAAAAAAGACTAAATAAGTACATAGAGGAAAAACGAAAGAATTCACCATCTGTCACAACTGTTGACTGTAGCAGATGGCAGTAGAAAAACTGAACATACAGTTTTTGTAGGATAATAATTTGGTCAATCAAGAGCAGGTAGCAAATCGGGGAAGTATCAGAGACAACTATCATTTCGCTCTGAGTTCTTTGAGAGTTTGCAGATCGCGTTCTAGTTCAGTTTCATCATAATTAAGATAGACTCCCATCCGCTTTAAGAAAGCATGAGTTTCTAAGCGAGAAGGTAATTGAAGGATTCGTCGCACTTCAGCCGTACTAACTGCACCAGAACGGTAAGCATCAGCAATAACTACTTCCAGCAGTTTATGAGCCAGAGCATCTCCTGTTTGACCTAATCTCTGGGCAATTTCGTCGGGAATATCAACAGTGATTTGCATAAAATTATTGGGGCAGCCACCAGTTAGTTCTATCATAGATGAAATAGAGAGGGATAATTTAACCCCTCTCGTTGCTCTTGACAGTGCCTTCCCGCAGATTTCTTAATAACGTCAATACCCTACTCATTAGTAGGCACAAACACTGGCATCTTGCAGGTAAAGCACTCCGTCAGATTTCAACCACTGACAAACTTGACTTCAGATCGCTTTTTCTGGCCCGGTAGCCACGGGCAGCTCTGTGGTACTGTACTCTGTCCAAGAACCCTCATAAATTCGCACCTTGGGATAACCGAGCAGATGTTTGAGGACAATGTACTGTAAAGTCGCTTCCCGTCCCGTACTGCAACTGACAATAATATTATCGGAGGGCTTGATGTTGCGTTGGGCAAGAATCTTGCTGATTTCGTCTAAAGATTTCAATTTATGGGGATTTTTCAGGGATTCATCCGGATTATTTGCTTCCGTAAAGGTCGGCCAGGGTATATTTTTCGCCCCCGGAATATGACCATTTCTCAGTCAGATATCCTGTTTCCCCTGAAAAAGTTCTTCGGGTCTAGGATCGATAAAAACCACATCCGGTTTGCCGATCAATTTCTCTACTTCTGCCAAAGTCACCCGAATCGAGGGATGATCACGGACAGTAAAGCTTCCGGGTTGATATTTAGGGAATTCTTTAGTTACCTTTTGTTCAGAACCCTTATAACCCTTAAAACCACCATCTAAGACGGCCACATCTCGGAAACCCGATCGCTCTAATAAATAAGCGACCATGGTTGCCCCCAAGACATCGCGACCATCGGAATATAGCAGCACTCGATCGCCATTAGTGATTCCCGCGGCGGCAAAGAGACTGCCAATTTTATCCTCTTGCCAATATTGAACCGGCAAAAATCCGTTTGGACCGCGAAAATTATTATCGGCTATATTCACCGCTTTCGGTAAATGACCGGTGATATATTCCAAAGGATTAATCCGCACATCGAGAATTTTTAACTTCGGATCGTTGAGATTTTGTGCTACCCACGCCGGCGATACAAAGTCTATCTTAGTCTCAGATTTAGACGTGGCCATCAGGGGCGATGACGGTGCTAAGGTAAAGGTTGAAATGCAGAGAAGAACTAAAGTGAAAAAAGTAAGGGGACGGCTTTGAAACCGTCCTAGGGATAGACCCATCCCTTTAGGCGTTTTTGGTTTCATGATTCAGTGTCAGCGAGGAATATCAATCGATAATTACTATAGGGCTTTGATTAGCTTTCTCCAAAAATTTAGGTATAACGTGATATTTTTTTGGCAGCAAGTCGTCAACTAATTATTAATTTCTTCTTGGGTGTTGATCGCCTTGGGTGTCTCTAATAACTGTCGCCACCAGATATGCACTAGGAGCGACCAAGCGATCGCTAAAAGCCAAGCGGCAAGGATATCACTAGGAAAGTGAACTCCTAAATAAAGACGCGTCCAAGCAATAACCACGACCAAGGGAATACCCAACAAAACCACCCCTAAAAACCAGCGCGTTCTCCAAGATAGGATCAGTAAAGAAACCACTAACAGGGAACTAAATAAAGCATGGCCACTAGGGAAGGAAAAATCGTGGGGTAAGGGATAAAATAACTCCCAAAATTGCGGGCGATTCCGACGAAAAAGCATCTTGAGGTTATAACTAATTGCCCAACCTCCCGCCATGGTTACAAGGAGATAAGCGAATCCATACCAGTATTTTTTTAGGGCAAAAATCAGCAGTGAAATTGTTAGTATCGGTGCTACTCCCCAATAGGTACCTAATCCCGTTAGTTTTATGGCCAAAAAGTTTAGGTTTAAATTAGCGGTTTGATGAATAGATAGCATCAGGGATTTTTCCCAAGCAAACCCTTGGGGATACTGGCTAATAGCGATCGCTAAATCCGTAAAACTTAGCGATGCTAACAAGATGGCTAAGAAAATTAAGCTATTGTTTAAGTAGGTTTTGGGAATCACGGGGAAAAAGTGGCGATCGAGGATAACAGGGGCATTTCTAATACCTGAAAATGGATCAAGACCAGAATAACTAATGTATAGGCAGTCGAGGAAAGTAATCCATTTCTTAATTCTTTTGGCCAATTGCGTTCTTCTTTCTCTCCACCGATTAATTCTTTCGTCCCGAATTGCATTAGCAGAATTCCCACAAGATTAGATAACCAATAACCAACCATGGCCGCTGGTAGAAAAAAATCGGCGTGTAAGCAAGCAATTAAACGACCGAAACCGTAGGCGATCGGCAGATTAAAAATTAGATCGTTCCACCAACACAGGGGCGATAATAAGTAACCGATCAATACCAAGCTTCCGTTTTTGATTTTGTCAAGTAGATACATCTTTTTTTTAGTTACTAACTATTAGTTTTGTGTTTTTTGCCATCAGCTATCTAAGTAAGTAGGTGTTGAAAATTGTCAGATACCCCCCTTATTAAGGGGGGATTAAGGGGGGATCAAAGACAACATCTATCTTCTATTTAATCAGAACCACTTACTTAGCTGACAGCTGACGTATCAAGACTAATTAACGCTGGATTTGGTCAAAAATCGCCCCATCAGCGAAGAATTTTTGCTGGATCGCATCCCAGCTACCGATCGCCGTATAGGAGAACAGATTCGGCACTTTTGGGTATTGTTTACTAAACTCTTTAGCCACATTAGCATTAACCGGACGGAAACCCACCTTGGCGAATTCTCGCTGCGCTTCGGGAGTAAAGAGAAATTGGGCAAAAGCTGTCGCTACTTCCCGGGTTTTGCGTTTATCAACTATTTTATCCACTACGGCCACGGGCGGATCGATCGAAACATTGACCGAAGGAATAGTATAGGAAAAACCCGTTTCTCCTTTTTGACGGGCCAGAATCACCTCGTTTTCGTAGTTAAGCAGCACATCCCCCTGATCCTGTTTAAAGAAGACATCGCTGGCTTCCCGGGCATCTTTGGGTAGTACAGGCACGTTTTTATAGACATTGCGGACGAAATTGGTCGCTTGTGCTTGATTGCCGCCAGTTTGAGTTACCGATCCCCACAGGGCCAGAAAATTCCAACGGGCTACCCCAGAGGTTTTCGGGTTGGCAGTGATGACTTTAATCCCCGATTTGGCTAGATCTGGCCAGTTACGGATTCCTTTGGGATTGCCCTGACGAGTAACTAAAGCTACCACGGAACGAGTGGCGATGCCGTTATTGGGGAGTTCTTTCTGCCAACCGGGGTTAACTAAACCCGCTTTTTGCAAGCGTTCCACATCAGAACCGATGGCCAAATTTACCACATCTGCATCTAATCCGTCGATAACAGCGCGGGTTTGGGAACCAGAGCCGCCATAACTCTGTTTAATCACCACATCCTGTTTTTTCTCTCTTTTCCATTTGTTGACGAATAGAGGAATGATTTTTGAGTAGGCCGATTGAGTCACCGCGTAGGAAACTAGGGTGATTTCCACGGTTTTTTGTTTAGCTTGCTGTTTATCCGGACCTGCCAGCAGATTACCCGATGCCGATAGGGGGGTAAAAGCTAGTCCAATTCCCGTTGTGACGACGGCAGCCGTAGCTAGAGAAATAAAAGGTAAGAGGGTTTTCGGTTTTGGGGATCTAGGCTCATGGATCACGATGTCATCGGCTCCTTTGTTTATTTATGGGAGATTGCTAGGTATTTTCTCTAGAATTGTATTCTATGCGAAATAAAAAACATTTTCAATACATCAAAGAAAAAATTATACTGTTTGGGTTAGATGCCAATAAATCAAGCCATTAATAGCTTTATTAGCTTAAAAAACTGGAAATATTCGATTTATAACCCTTAAATGTGCCTTTAAATCTGCCTGAAGCCTCTTTATGTTTCCAGAATAGAGATTTTATCGTTTTTATGGAGAGGAAAGAATTTTTTAGCGCTCAAAAACCTCTCCCTAGGTGGGTTCACCGGCGAAGTTAGCGGACTTTAGCAACTATTACCCTAAAATTGAAGCGGTCTAACGACTTCAATCAATGAGCAGGGTGCGTTCCCCAAAATCTATTGGTGGAACAGTAGGACTTGCATTAGGGAACGCACCCTACAGCTACAGCGATAGCTTGTGTATGTATGTTAAAATGTCTGTTATTCGAATCCAGAGGCTTAAGCCATGAGTAATAAAGAAGCAGTTATTGAGCTTGTTAAACGTCTCCCTGAGAACATTTCTTTGATAGAGATCGCTGAGCAAGTCAGGTTTATTGCCGCTATTCAAGAGGGATTTGAAGCAATTGACTTGGGTAAGGGTCTGCCAGTGGAAACGGTTGAAAAAATGATGGAATCATGGACTACAAAGTAATTCTTTCGCCCCAGGCTATTCGTGATTTAGAAACTATCGTCCGCTATGTGGCAATTACGAATCCTGAATTAGCGAAAAAATTAGGTACAATTACTCGATAAAACTAAAGACTTAGGTTTTTTTCCTTTTCGAGGTACTTTGTCCCTGAAAATTAGGTAGTTGACCACCTGAAAATCGGTAAAACCCTACACCCCACACCCCACACCCCACACCCTGCCCCCAGGAAAAACTTTTTCAGCAGACCCTAGTTCCAGAATTTAATGATGTTAAGATCCGTCAATTAATTCTTAGACCCTATCGTATTATTTATCGTGTTGAAGAACCGATTCACCAGGTTAGCGTCGCTAGATTTTGGCACACAGCTAGAGGTTTTTTAGAATAGAGTTTTGCTATTTGTTTAACCCGATCGCCCTTCAAATCACAAATAATAGGACAGCGTTTATTGACCTCGCCCTGGCTTACAGTCGGCAAAACTTAATGCCTCTGTGTCTAAAAAACTGGCGATCGCCATCTCAATAATCGCTTCAACGGGATAATCAATTTCAGTAGCGCGAGCAATCAAAGCATCCTGAATCCAGTCTGGTAAGCGTCTTAAAATAATTTCTGCATCAGTGGACGAGATTTGCTCTGAAAGTTTCCCTTGCATGGGTTAGGACTCCATAGGAATTTGAACATTATAGGGTGGCTCAGTCGCCCTCAAAATGATCACCTCTAGTTCTAATAGTAGCGCAGGGTTTTTCGAGTAAGCTATTGTCTGCACTGCTATGCGTACATCTTCGCTGTTGTATTGATCCAGCCAAGCCCACAAAAAAGCCTTGTGTCCACCTTTAAAACGACCTCGTAAACTTTTGGTTTTACCAATGTAAAGCAATCCCTGATATCTATGCCTGACTGCGTAAATGCCAGGACAATCAGGAATGTCGCTAAAATCCCGGCTCAAGGGTTGGCATTGCTCAAAGGGAGTAAACGCAATTGCATCCAAGACGCTTCTTGCTTGGTTTTGTATTTCAGAGTTGTTCGTTGGCACGGAAGGTAGATTGTCGGTTGTCGAACTGATCATGCCACGGAAAAAGATGCTTTACATTTCATTAACGCAGCCCACAGGCACTGCAATCGCACTACAATATCCGCGTACTGCGATCGCAGTGCCTTCGGCATCCCACTTAGACTCACAACTTCAATCAATGAGCATGGTGCGTTCCCCAAAATCTATTGGTGGAACAGTGGGACTTGCATTAGGGAACGCACCCTACGGCGATTGCGATCTATTCAGAAACTGGCCGCATAACGGCTAAGTTATGCCGTGCTTCTCACCGACAAGACTGCGATCGCCTTAATTTTCAAGCGTAGCCGACAATATCATGGAATGAATAACCGACCAACCCCCTTGTAATTATCAATATCTACAGCAATTTCGATCAGTCGTTCAGCGCGGCGCTCTCTATACTCAGCTTCACTCAAACGATCGAGATTTCCAATCGTCAACACTGGAAACGAGTTCTCTGTGTTCTCTTCTCGCATAACCTGCTCAAGCGAATCACCACCCTTCATATTTCGGTTAGCAGTAAGAATCATCAACTCGTGTTCTTGAGCATAGCGCCAGACTACGCGATCGCTACTTTCCATCGACAATCCAACCTCTCTAAAGGTGACAAATTGGACAGACTGAAACTCAAGCCAACCACGTTTTGCCAATATACCAAGAAAAATCAGCGCATAACCGTCGAGGTTGTAGTCAACTAAGAAAGTCATTGTTTTTGTGCAGCACGTCTGGCTCTCTGCCCCTCAAGCTTCGCCCAAAACGCTTCTTGTCCGGGCTTATGTGGCATTGCTGCAATTCGAGCAAAGCGTTCACGGTTACGATCTTCCCAGTACTGGCGAATTTCTTCCCTATTCTCAAGAACCTCTTGATATTCAACCTCGACCTGAGCTTGGTTTGCCTCAATGTAGGACAAAGCTGCGTCAATTTGCGCGTCCGTGAGGTTAAACGTGTCACGAATCAGTTTAGGAGGATAATCAGCTTTTAGGAGATCGATTACAGCATAAAGGCTAGTGCGCGTGCCAGCGATCGTCAGCCCACGCTCTGTACGGATAATTTTCGCTTGTTGGTTTGCCGTCCAGGTCATTCCCTTAGCTCCTTAGAATCCACTTAATGGTCAATAGTTTCACCAGACAAATATTGGTCAATTTTTTCTGACCAATCAGGTTCACCCTGTAATTGCAGAGACTGAGCAGTTTCCAGAAACGTTTTAGGTGATTTTATTTCATTAGGTAAAACACTTTCAATGATAATTGTCACCCTCGTGCCTGCGGCTAGGTTTAAGGGTTCTTCCAATTGAAGGCTTTGCTATTTAGCCCTGTCATCGCCCGTATTAAGCGATCTTGTTTGAGTATCCTTTCTATATCTAGCATTCTTGGATTTTCTGATCATTGCTTTTTTTCTTATTATCCCTTATAACCCAACAAGTCTATTGTTTATTGTAGGGGCGAATTGCATTCGCCCTCTTTGAATAACTTCTGCTGATGACATTTTGGGCGCAGGCAGTCATTGGTGTCAACTTAAGGGAAGAGGTTCCCATATTTGTCGATGGAGAGCCTCTTTCTCTCGATGTCGCTGACGTTCAGCTTTAATCAGTCCAAAAAGTTGAGCGCGTTCGGCT
>VYLQ01000160.1_pt1 | contig 36982 bp, 39 predicted proteins | sample 5115351 | NCBI WGS metagenome assembly VYLQ01 (sample SAMN12291776, study PRJNA351875) | freshwater metagenome | isolation source: freshwater lake | place: USA: Michigan, Lansing Lake | collected 2013-08-14 | reverse complement strand
GGGGGTGTGGGGTGTGGGGTGTGGGGTGTGGGGTTTTGGGGTTTTGGGGTTTTGGGGTATTAGTTGAAATTTCCCTATCCCCCCATTTCCCCATTTCCCTACCCCCTACCCCTAACACCCATAAAACAAACCCTCTAGGGACAGAACAACTGTGGAACTTTGCTCTGGTAAAGCCTAGCTCCAACAAAAATCCATCCCTAGGGGGTTGCAAAAAAGAAGAAAAGGTGCTTAAGGAAAACCCCTCAAGTTGATGAAAGAGGCGGTCAAGGGTTAGAATTAGGGACAAGAATCTATATTGTCTTTTTGGTCGGTCTTGTCAAAACTAGCTCTTTTGACTGCCGATTTTTTTTATCTTTATCCCTACTCCGTAACCTATTTAAGCTTCTGCCAGTTCTTCTGATTCCATTTGTTTGAGGTGGATGTGCTTGTAGCCAAGCTTGATTTCAAACTCATCGCCGGGCTGCAAGTTCATTTGTTCGGTATAGGTGGAACCGATGACGATTTGACCATTTTTGTGGACACTAACCCGGAAAGTGGGTTCGCGGCCCCGGCCATCTTTAGCGCCGTCGGGATCGAGGGGAACCCCTTTTGCACCTAAAACAGCATCGTAAAAGTCGGTTAAATTGACCCGAACTTGGCCATCTTTACTTTGGGAGTAGTAACCACAACGTTTTGCCGTTTCGCGACGGGGTAAGTGGGCCAACTCTTTGACTTTTTGAAGTAGAGCTTTCCCGGTTAGGGGAGTAGGAGAGATATCACTCATGGTACTTTTTAATGTCCCTTGATTTTTTACTGACTGTCAATTAAGTTTACACTGACAAATTGATCATATCAAAAATCTAGCCAAAAATGTCTAGAGGGGAATAATAAATTTTTTAAAACTGATGGTTCGGTGATGACAATCGTGCTAAGAAGACCCCGGACTAGGTAGTAAGTGTAAACCTTGTGGGGGAGAGGAAATTTTTGGTCGAGTGCGAGGAAAACAGGGGGGAGAAAGTGAGGACATAAAACAGTTTAAGCTATACCTAGCAAGGAATTGAGAAACTATACTTGTGGTTGGAGTTGGCAAAAAACTAATGACCCAGAGCAGTAAATCCGGGGTGATTAAACTGTTTTCCATCGACTTGCCCATCTATCATTAGGTCTAGATCCCCACCCCTTGGCTCAACCGACAAGGGAAAATCTTAAGAATTAATTACCATTACTAGCTCCCCTTTGGCCCGTTAACATCGATTATCCTGAGTATTAGGAGTCCCTCATCCCCGTGCCGAGTATGGAAGTTTCTTTTAAAATTCTGCGTCAACGACCCAACGACACCCCTTACCTAGAAAATTTTACCCTAGAGGTGGAGGCGGGAAATACAATTCTCGACTGCCTTAATCGCATCAAATGGGAACTTGATGGAACTTTGGCCTTTCGCAAAAATTGCCGCAATACAATTTGTGGCAGCTGTGCGATGAAAATTAACGGTCGTTCGGCCTTGGCTTGTCAACAAAATATCGCCAGTGAATTAAACCATTGTAGCCAAAAAGATGCCGGAGAAATTCCCGAAATCACGATCGCACCCCTGGGGAATTTACCGATTATCCGGGATTTAATCGTCAATATGCAACCGTTTTGGGACGATTTGGAAAGAGTTGAACCTTATATTAGTAGTCAAGCACGCACCATTCCCGAACGAGAATTTCTGCAAACTCCAGAAGAAAGAGCCAATCTCAATCAGATGGGTAACTGCATTATGTGCGGAGCTTGTTATTCGGAATGTAACGCCAAGCAAGTGAATCCTGATTTTGTCGGTCCCCACGCTTTAGCAAAAGCGCAGCGCACCCTAGCAGATTCCCGCGATGGTAATCAGGAAAGTCGCCTAGAACTTTATCACCAAGGCACCGCAGGGGTTTGGGGTTGTACGCGTTGCTATTTCTGTAATGCGGTTTGTCCCATGGAAGTGGCTCCCATGGATCAGATTGGTAAAATTAAACAGGAAATACTTGCTCGCAAGTCGGACGATAGTAGTCGTCCCATTCGTCACCGGAAAGTTTTAGTGGAATTAGTCAAAGCAGGGGGATGGGTTGATGAACGCAAATTCGGCCTCTATGTGGTGGGCAATTATTGGCGCGATTTACAGGGTTTATTAAGTCTGGCTCCCTTGGGATTGCGGATGATTGCTAAGGGTAAATTTCCCACTTCCTTTGAAGCTTCCGAGGGAACCGAGGAAGTGAGAGGTTTAATTACTGCCATTCAAAATTCTCGCTCTTGATCACTCTCGATAGTTAGAGCAATTTTGAGATGATTATGATCTATATTCTATATTGACTGGAGAACTCATTATCATGTTCGATCGAGATAGTATCCATGGTTTTTCTGCCCTGATTACCCTTGTGGGAGTCGCTTCTAGTTTGGGTTTTGGCTTCAACGCACCAGCTTTCTCCCAAGCTACCTCTAACAATTTACCGTTACTCTTAGCCCAAAAAAGCGAAAAGGTGCGAGTAGCGGTTTTAGACTTCGATTATAGCGGTCTCAGTAATCCCCAGTGGCTAACATTTCTCAATGGTGGAGCCAGTGGTGTCAGTGATATTCTCGTCAATAAATTGGTGGAAAGTGGTCGCTATACAGTCATTGAGCGCAGTCGCATTGATGCCGTCCTCAGAGAACAAAATTTGGGGTCTTCGGGACGGGTAGATGCCGCTACCGCTGCTCAAATCGGGCAAATTTTGGGGGTAGATGTGGTGATTATCGGTTCGATTACCCAATTCGATTTACAAAAAAAACAATCTGGTGGCTCGTTTATTATTTTTAGCACCGCCAAGACAGAAACCGATGCTTTTGTCAAGTTAAATGTCCGGGCAATTAATACCACCACGGCCGAAATTATTACCACTGCTCAGGGAGATGGTAGTGCCAATCAATCGGATGGTTCAACCGTGGTTTTAGGAGTTGGGGGTGGTTCCCAAACCTCCAATGAAGGGAAATTACTCAGTATTGCCACCGATAAGGCAGTAGCGCAGGTGGTGGATAATCTCAATGATAAAGCCGACCAAATCGCCGCTACACCGCGCTCGCTCCCCACTGTCACCGCTTTAGTGGCTGCCGTGGCGGGAAATCAGGTAATTCTCAATAAAGGGACGGGAGAGGGTTATCGTGTTGGTTTACGCATTTCCATCGAACGGACGACTCAAACGGTCAAGGATCCGCAAACGGGTAAGGTTATCCGTCAGATTACTCAACCGATTGGTACTCTCGAAATTGTCGAAGCTGATGGTCAATCTAGCGTCGGTCGCATTATTACCGGTAATGGTTTTAAAATCGGTGATTTAGCCAAACCCATTCGTTAATGGGGAACTGGGAAGTTTTTGGCTGTGAACAGTTAACAGTAAACAGTGAACTGAAAACTCACATCTAATAACAAGGGCCGAATCTAAACTCAAGCTGAGGAAGCCTCAACCAGTTGCCAGCCAAGGGTTTGCGCCTTGTAGGAAGGTTTTTTTGCTTGATTCTCGACCACGGGTTCACGAGTCAATTCTCGTCTGGCCAATTCTTTTTTCCTCTTTCCTGGCTACCGGGCTGATCATCAGGTCTGATGACACCATTGTTACTCCGTGTGAGTTCAGGAGCCTTCCAGGTTTAGAATATCAGGATTTACCCCTAGTTTCTCTTTTTCTTTTTAGGGCGCGTAGCGTCCTTCGGTAGCTGATCAATAAAAATGAGTAATCTAATTCGCAAATATACACCCCCCACCTGTACCCTAGAAATTTGGGGAAATAGTTCGCCTCTAGCGGTTTGGCTAGGTAAAAATGTCTTAAATGATGCCCACTTTCAATTGCGCTTTGATGATCCTAGATTGAGTGAGGAAAAACAGCTAACTATCAAAGGCGATCGCACACAATTACAACTCCTAGGGGAAATTGTCGCTAATTATGTGCAGAATTTACTCTCTAGTCCCGTTTCCACCCTCTCCTTCGTGGCTAGTGGTTCCCCCGAAAGCCATCTCCCCTCCTTACCCTCTCTCCGTTGTCAGGGACTTCTCCAGCATCAATTATTTTTAGGTTCCCTCCTGGCCGATGGGGATAAACAGGAGATCGCATTAACCACATCGCAATTATTCGATCTAGCCAATGCTTTAGGAGAATATAAGCATGAAAGCCCCCTAATACCCCCCTTAATTCGCCATAAAACTCGAAAAAATGCCCTGATCTGGACGGGATTAATCGCCTCAGCCCTAATAACTATCGGGGGAATAGCGATCGCCTTTTATCAACAGCAAGAACTAGCCAACAATGATTTAAACACCAACCCCAATAGCACCAAGATTCCCCAACCCTTGCCAACGCTGCCTTTACCCCCCACGGGAACGGCCGCCCCAAACCCGAATTTACCAGCAAATTTAGGCAATAAAACCCCTTTACCGCCACCGCCGCCCGTGGCAACCGTTCCAGCCCCAGTTCGCCCCTCTAGCGTCCCCCTAGTGATTCCTTCACCCACTTTACCTCCGCCACCGGTCACGGGTTCGCTTTCGGACGGCACGGCGATCGTAATTGAACCGAATAATCAGAAAATCCCGATTACTGCCCCACCCGTCACTGGTGATCAGGGTACAAATGCACTAACAAATATTAGCCCCACGACGATGAATCCGACTCCAGTACCGCCAAAATTGCCCAATTTACCGCCCATAAGCCCTATTAACCCCGAAAATGTCAATTTAGACTCCAAACCGCCCACAAGCACCGCTAAAGCCCCAGAGACGAATTTACTAGATACAATTCCCCAAGTGGCAGAAACCAGAGAATATTTTCAATCCCGTTGGCAACCGCCGGAAAGTCTCAAGCATACTCTAGAGTACCGTTTGGTCTTAAATCAGGATGGTTCCCTAAAACAGATTATTCCCCTGGGACAGGCGGCAAAAATCTATCTTGATCGCACTAATATGCCCCTGCTCAATCAACCTTTCGTTTCTCCCCTCGATATCTCCGGTAATCCCCAATTACGTCTGGTGCTTGGTTCTGATGGTACGGTGCGGACTTTTATGGAACAGCAATAGGCTGTACTGCATTGAAAGCAGTTATCTTCATGGTGAGGTATGGGGTTTTTATTTTGGGGAGACAGGAGTTGGTCGTCAATAAGTGGGTGGGTGGAATTAAATATAAGATGAACGTAGGTTGGGCCTCATGCTTCAACCCAACCCACGTTCTTTTTCAGCCAACCCTATCTAGGGTTGGCTGAATAAATCTAAAAACCTTGTTGGATAAGGCTTTTAGACTTTTTTGACCTCAAAAAGTAGGGTGGGAAAATTGCCGGTGCGATCGGTTCCTAGACGTTAGACAATGGTTATTGATTGTTAATCCCCCGTTAACCATGGCTATTTTAGAAAACTTTCTCGAAGTCGGCTCTCTCAAGTGGTTTTATCGACAGGTTAACCCCGCTCAACAACCGGATACAACCCCCGTGATCCTACTCCATGGTTTACCCGCTCATAGCTATATTTGGCGGGAATTATTGACCAGTTTAGAAGAATATAACATTAATGCCATTGCCCCCGATTGGATCGGTTCCGGTTTATCCGCTAAACCCGATGCCAGAGAATTCGCCTACACACCTAGCGCTTTTTGTCAAGCCTTGGCCGATTTTATTCAAGCTCTCCAATTGCCCAAAATCTCGTTAATTGTCCAAGGTTTTTTAGCCTCCGTCGGCCTACAATACGCCCTAGAAAATCCTGATAAAATTGAGCGCTTGATCGTTTTAAATACTCCCCTGTCTAGGGATGTCAAATTACCCTGGATAATGAAACAATGGGGGATACCTTTCCTCGGAGATATGGCGACTCAAGATCCCTTATTAGTTGATCGTACTTTAGAAACCGGTAGCGGTTTTGTGATTAGTGATGCAGATTTGGCTATTTTCCGTCAACCCTATCTAAAAACTTCGGCAGTAGGTCGCGCTTTACTGGCCACGATTCGCAATTTAAACCTAGCGAAAACTATGGCAGAAATTGAGACAGGTTTAGAGAACTTGGAAAAACCTATCCTTTTTGTCTGGGGAATGGGCGATCCTTGGTTATCTTCTGTCACTGTCGAAAAATTAGCCACTAAATCAGGAGTGGAATTAATCTCCCTCGCGGAAGCAAAACACTATCCCCAAGAGCATTGGTCAAAAGAAATTAATCCCCAGATTATTAATTTTCTCGGACGCAAAACCTAAACCCCGATACTTTCTGGGAATTGATAGCCAAATCTCCCTAGAAAGTATTGATCAAGTCACCCTTAGTATATCACTGTAGTTCGACACGGGCAACAGCATCTGGAAAGACTAGCTTTAGGAAGGATAAATATAACAAATAATCCCCCAGATATTAATAATTTAACCGATTGGGAGCGAGTTAAATCGATGAGCGATGCAGAAATCGAGGCTAATGCTTTGTCTGATCCCGATGCGCTCCCTTTTGATGATGATTGGGAAAATGCGGCGATCATTTCTCCAAAGCTAAAGTCCACTAAAGGGACTATTAGCGATCGCTTTCTGTTAACTTACCCCGATAAAACCAAGGAGAGTGAATAATGCAAACCGTCCAAATAACAAAAATAAAACCTGTCCTTGTCATTGCGAGGGGGTGATTGAGAGACCATATTTAGTCCCAATACCATAATTCCCCCGAAGCAATCCGAACCCACTGAGATTGCTTCACTCCACTACGCTCCATTCGCGTCGGACATTGTTAATTATTGATCGGCGATCGCTATAAATGGTAGAATAGTTATGTTTAATGAGGAACAATTAATGATGAATGTCAAAGACTATCCCTTTGCTCAAGACTTGATTATAGATGCTCAAGGCCAGATTCAGCAAATAATTATTAACTTTGAAGATTATCAACAAATGATAGAAACCTATGAAGATACAGGACTCTATCGGGCTATGATAGACGTTAAAGATGAAACTCCCTTAAGCCTTGAGGAAGCCTTGATTGAATTAGAAAAAGAATGAAACCCAATTATCTTCTTACATTTGTTAAGTATCTTAAAGGTTTAAAAAGTACCTCCGCTTACTCAACCATCAAAACCCTTGTCTTTAAACCCAATAAATCTATGCTACAACTAACCCTAAACGAAGCTCAAAATCAACTTCCTGAACTTCTTAGAGCCGTCTCAGAAGGTCCGCAAGTTATTATCCAAAATAATGAAGGTCAAGACTTTCAAATTATCTCTCTTTCTTCCCCTGTTAAACGACCCCAATATGGAAGCGCAAAAGGTATCGTAAAACCCTTGACAACTTTGATGCTCCCATCGAAGACTTTAAGGACTATATGCCATGATTATTTTAATGGATGAGACAAAACCTCTCAAGATTTAACTTTTTAGCCAAATAGGAAAAATTTCATGATCAACACAATCAATCTTCAAATCACTTTTGAATCTTTAACTGAAGCGATTAACTCCCTTGACTTAACGCAAAAACAACAATTATTAGAAATATTAGAACAACAAATTTTTGAAGCAGAAGAAGCCTCCTATCAAGATGACGAGGAAACCCTCGCAGAACTTCAAAAAGTTCGGGATGAATACCAATCAGGCGACTATGTAACCCTTGAACAATACTTGAGCAAGGATTAAATCACAATTTATTCCATTAACTCTATTGATCTAAGATGCCAGAAATTAGTCGTTTTCTAGGAATTATTATCACTATGTACTACAATGACCATTCACCCCCTCATTTTCATGTCCGCTACAATCAGCAAAAAGCGATTATTGACATTAAAAATCTAGCTATCTTAAGAGGTCAACTATCTCCGAGAATTCTTGGTTTAGTGATTGAATGGGCTGCTATTCATCAACAAGAATTACTGGAAAATTGGCAACTTGCTAAACTCAATCAAACTTTACAACCGATTTCCCCATTAGAATAAACCATGTTAAAAGACATTATTGAAGTAAAACCACTCAATGATTATCAACTTTATCTTAAATTTGAAGATGATAGAGATGGCATTATTGATCTTAAAGAAATTATTGAATTTGTCGGCATTTTTGAACCTCTCAAAGAATTAGCTTTTTTTAAAACAGTTAAAATTAATCCCGATTGGGGAACAATTTATTGGGAAAATGGTGCTGATTTAGATCCAGATGTTCTTTATTCTATCATCACCGATCAATCTCTTAACAGCCTGGAAACAAATAACTTACAATGGAAACCCTTGATCACCTATACCAACCATAAAAATTAAAGCAGTGTTAGTCAAGAAAATGTACAATCACATAGAGTTCCTAAAATAGGGTAATAATATAATTGGCTAGTCAAATATATGAATTTTTGCAGCCAGTTAAAGATTGTTGATCGGAGTGGTTTTAATCATGGATAAGAAACTATTATTAAGGTTCTTATATTTAGTCGGGTTAAATTGTCTGTTTTTGAGTGACCCTCCTGCCGTATATGCTTCTCATTCTGCCTTCATATATTCCTGTAGTTTTATCAAAAAAAAGGAAGTAATAAAACCGTCTGGCATTTGTCTAGTGAACAGTTCCATGGCTCAAGGCGTTTATGGCGGAGCAATTTTATGGGAAGATAATACAGTGACAACTTATGAAGGGGATTTTAATAGATCTGCAATTGATGTAATGGTCAATAACCGACCGGCTGTTCGCTCAGATCATCCTCAAGGAAAAGGATATTGTTTTACTCTTCTCGATAATGAAAGTCAGTTATGCTTGTATGAAACAGAGCAAAAATCTTATTTCCCTTTTTTGGCAAGCTGCAGTTTTTACCAACAAGGAAAATTAGTTAGACAGGAGCCTTTCTGTGCAGGACTAATGAAAGTCAGTCAAGGAATAATGTTTGCTAAAATTCTTTGGAATAGTGATTATGTTAATATTGTTAATATGAATGTTAATGAAATTTCAGCTAACGCTACTATTGACAATCGAAGAGCGGTTCATTCACTTATCGGTAAAGAATCCTGTTTTACTTTTTTGGATGATAGAAGTCGTATTTGTATAGAATTTCTAGAGGATTTTAATCCTTTTGCTCATGAATAAGTTAGATGACAAAAAAATCAAAGATAAGCAGGATAAATGTCTAAGATTAGAAAATCAACACAAGCTGAGATTAAAAAATAGCTGCAGTAATTTTTGGTAAGTTCTAGACCTTTTAAACAGGATTTAGTATTATTATATAATGAGGTGATTATTTTATCGTCTCTAGTTTGTTATTAATTCCCTTCTAAATACCCCTGATAACTTGACCGGAACTGTTCGATCGATAAGTTCTTTGTCCAATATTCTACCAGAGCATGACCCCAGGCCCAAGCTTCCTTGTCGGCAGTGCTAGAATTTTCTAATAGTATTGGCCAAAGTGCCAATAAATCAAAACTTTTATTCTCCGGATTCAAGAGAGAATAAAGCTCGTAGGCCATCTGTAATTTACCGATCGCTACTGGTAATTGTTCCACAGGAATTTGTTCAGCTAAAAGATAGGCTAAAGTCGGTCTTCCCGTGGCTAAAGTGGAGATAAAACCTAGAATAGGACTTTTTAATAGGGCCGTTAAACCTTGCCCCGTGGCCATCTGTAAAGTATAGCGATCGATTATTTTCGCCGCTGCCAGGGTTCGAGTTTCTAAATCCGCTAAAAAACGGGCTAAACGCAACTGTTTTGCGGGCGAAATTGCCCCCAGCAAAGCGATTGATAACTCCTCATCCCCCCAAGCTTCTCTATCCGGCTGCTGACTGACCATCGGCAAAATGCGATCGCAGAGTTCCTCGAATAATTCCGCCCGATACTGCAAGCATTCGCGGATATTGACTTCTTTGGGACTTTCTCCCGTCAGCCAATTATAGGGGGGTTGCCACTCTCGCAGCGGACGCAGGCGATCAACTTGAGAAACACACACTATAACTGGTAAATTGTCAATAGTTTGTTGCAAATCTTTAAGAAAAGCCTCATCCATGGCCAGGGCGGGATCGAGGGCGGGGGTGACAAGAATTAATAAATCGGCGTTTTCGGCGCAATTAAGAACCTTTTGCCGATAATCAGCCCGATTTGCCTGTTCGTAGCCCGGGGTATCCCAGAGGATTAACTCGTCTCCTTCTGGGGTTTGCCAATGGTAGGATTGGATCGCATCGGTACTGGGCAATAGATCCACTTGGGCCAAATCGGCCCGAAAAAGAGTATTGATTAAACTGCTTTTGCCGGCCCCGGTGCGTCCAACCAGCAGAATATTAACCGGTTGGCGATCGATTTCCGTAATCGGTTCCCCTTGGGCGAGAATTTCCTTGAGAGTAGTGGTGGCGATTTTGGTCTTGCTGGGGAGAGTGGGGGCGAGATTATTGCCACTGTAGAGTAACACCGCTTGGCGAGAGAGATTTCTTAGGGCATTTTCCCGCAAAACTTGCCCTAAATTGACTAATAATTGCTGATCCGCTCGATCGCTATACTTTTGACTGGCAACTTTAGCCGCAGCCGCAGCGGGATTGATCACCCATTGCGCCCAATTCCAGACTTGCCAAAGTTTCTGGGCCGAGGGTTGCAATTTTTGATATACTTCGTAGGCTTGATAGGCTTGCCCGATGGTGATTTGATTGAGAGCGGGGGAAAGATTCTGCATCCAGCGATCGCTATCATCCACGGTTCCCCGAATTAAACCGTAGGCCTGGGGAATGTAAATATTTAATAAGGGGTACTTGACATCGGGGTAATATATCTGGGCGATGGCATTGACCAAATCCTGACAGCGTTGCCAAAAAGTCGCCCAATCTTCCCAAACCGGGCGATCATTGCGGGCCTCGACGATAATCCTCTCGATAATTTCCTCGACATTTCCCCCGGAATCACCGTCAGGAGGGGTTAATTCTGCCTTAACTTCGCCAATGGTGGCTTCAATTTCCCCGACCACTGGGCGCGTCCATTTGACCAACAGGAAGCGCCAAGCAACAAAAATCAGGGTAAAAACTGCCCAAATCCAATTTAAACCCCATTGATTGATCTGGAAACTGGCGGCCACGATCAGAAAGATGACCACGGCGGCGATCGGAACTGCTAAAATCAACCCTTGCCAAGTTTTTAACCGTAACATTGCTCGATCTGGTTTTTTTCCATTCTACCGATCTCCGATTCTGGGTTAGGGGGGCAGTCCTGATGCCAAAGTCGGCACCGCCAAGCATGAAAATATTCTGATTGACGAATTGGCGTTATTTCAGCTTCTATTTTCCAGTCAGTCCCGATGAAAAAATTTTCACCCCCACAGATGAAAGAGGTTTCCTTCCCTACACCCCACACCCCACACCCCACACCCTCTTTCAAGTCAGAAATTAGACAGTGGCATCAATTTGGGCGAGGATTGCTGTGGACAACTGACAAAGTTGTTGATGACAAGGACCATTACTAGCCATGATCCCCCCCCATTGCCGCACATCGCCGCGATTATAGCGCACCGGTTGACCATCAAAATAGGAGAATTTGCCGCCCGCTTCCGTTAAAACCAACTCCGGGGCGGCAAAATCCCAGTCTTTAGCCGCCGATTTCCCCGATAGGGAGATATAAACATCGGATTTTTGTTCGAGGATCGTGGCAATTTTACAGCCCACACTACCCACATAATTTTTACCTAAGAAGGGTATTTGGCTTAATAAATTATCAAAACGTTGGTCGCGATGGGTACGACTAACCACCAGATAGAGGTCGGTAATTTGATCTTTATTGGCAACTTTTACCTGTGTAATATTGCCGTCGCTAGTTTCTAGAAAAGTGCCTTTTCCTTTTTGGGCAAAATAGAGTTTTCCTTGATCCGGTAGGGCAACCACGGCGATCATCGGTCTTCCCTGATAACATAAGGCGATATGTAGGGCATATTCTCCCGTTTTGTCGATAAAATCGCGGGTTCCGTCCAAAGGATCGATAATCCATACCCAATCTTTCGGGATAGCTTCATTACCCTGGTGGGTTTCCTCGCTCAGATAACCAAAGTCGATATCAGAGAAATTTCTGTGTAATTCCCCTAAAATATAGTGATTTGCTGCTAAATCCGCCGCTGTCACCGGTCCGCCTTTTTTTGCCTCGTTGACGGCTAAATCCTGTTCACCCCGGTAGTAGGATTGGAGGATTTTAGCACCACCCCAACCGACGGCACGAGTCACAGCTAAAATGCGATCGAGCGTTTCGGTATCTTGCCGGGTTAAATTAATCATAAAATAGCCTCAGTTTTTCAGACCTATTATCTACTAAATTAAAAGCTGGCTTCTTAGCTTATCATCTCTTGTTTCCTAACCTCCGACTTGCTTAATTTTGCTCTTGCCAAAAATAATCGGCGGGTTTTTTGGTTTCTGCTGATGATGATTGAGGAGCGTCTCCCAAGAAAACCGAGCGCTGGCTGACGCGATCGCCTAATCTTCTTTGGACTCGACTGGGAATACCGTAACCGTAGGCAATATGACCTTTTCCTGCTAGGACAATGATCTGATATTCGGGATGAGCTTGCCAGAATTTAGCGATCGCATCGGCCATGGTTTCATCCCAGAGAACTTGTGCCAAAAAAAAGCGATCGAATCCCTGACTTTTGCCGCCCGTGTGTTGCTGATAAACGGCAAATATCTGTTGACGGTACTCCTCGTTATCCTGGTTTATTTCGCTTTTAGGGGGGATGTAGGTCATTTCTGAGGTAGAGAGGCTTTCTAAGCCCTCCCGTGCCACTTTTCTCGTGATTTCCGTGGGTGTATTGAGGGCGATCGCTGGTAGTTGTTTCGCCTTGGCCAAGCGCAGGATCGGGGCGTAAAATTCCCAATCAAATCCCCAACGTTGGTCGTATTCACTTTTTTCTCTTAACTGATTTTCGCTAATTTGGCCCGCTAAATACTGATCCAAATAGATTTGGTAAGGACGTTGAAACATCTCAAAAGCGATCGCTATTTGGGGATTATTGGCCTGTAAATACTCGATAATAGCTAATTGGGCCTGATGATCTGCTTGACTATCGTGCCTTTCTCCCAGATAAATAATCTCGGCTGTTTTTAAATCTGCCAGAATTTGTTTTTGGCTATTAGTAAAACTCCAGGCCCGGGGCAGCAAAATAAACAGTAGGCAGAGGGCAAGGAAAACAGGAAAAAAGTGTCGAGAGAATTTCATCTTTTTAAAAGCCTTTTAAAAAACTGATCTTAACCGAAGCCATGACAAAAAGGGTGGACAATGCCCACCCGCAAAAATTTTCCGAGAACCTTTTTGGTTTAGTAGGTTTCTACGTGCCAGCGATGTTCTTTTTTCAGTTGTTTCTGATAGACAGACCAATCAGCACTATTTTTAGTGGCAGCACCACTCATAGCATCGTTGATACCATCTTCCATCCCTTTCAGTCCGCACATATAAGCGTGGGTTTTGGGACTTTGGAGTAGATTCCAGATTTCGTCAGCGTGTTCGGCTACCCGGTGTTGAATATACATTCTACCGCCCTGGGGATTTTGCTGTTCCCGGCTGATGGCATAGGTGAGACGGAAGTTATCGGGGAATTCCGCCGCGATTTGCTCTAATTCCTCTTGGTAGAGAATATTGGCCGTTTTGGGAACTCCGAAAATCAACCAAGCTAGACCTTTGAATTTATAATCCTCGTGTTGTTCCTTGAACATCCGCCAGAGGAAAGCCCGGAAGGGAGCGATTCCCGTCCCGGTGGCCATCATAATGATGGTGGCATCTTCATCACCCGGTAGCAGCATTTCCTTACCCACCGGACCAGTAATAGCCACATCGGCACCCACCTCTATATTACAGAGATAGGTGGAACAAACTCCATAAACCGTTTCCTTCGTTTCTGGGTGTTGGTATTCTAACTGACGCACGCAGAGGGATACGGTTTTATCGTCTAATTTATCACCATGACGGGTGGAGGCGATCGAATAGAGTCTCAATTTATGAGGTTTGCCATTAGCATCGGTCCCCGGGGGGATAATACCGATACTTTGCCCTTCTAAATAGCGTAAATCGCCCCCAGAAAGGTCAAAGGTGACGTGTTGTACGATACCGATACCCCCCTCATCAACGAGAGCATAATTCTCGATACATTTGCCGATAAAGGGTTGGTTCGGACGGTAGATGTTGACCGGGATATCTGTTTTTTCTTTCGCTTGAGTCATGGCCTTTTTCTTGGTCTGTTCGGGGACGGGCGATGATTGAGCGATTGGCTGTGGTGTGGAGGCACTAGAAACAGTTGCTACGGGGGCAATCCCATTTAAGGGTTTGATGCTGACGATACGACCACCTAAACGGGTAATCCGACGCATTTCTTGATTCATGCGACTGTAGGGAACCGTGAAAAACACGCTCCCACTTTGACGGATTGAATAATCCAAGCTGTCAGTATTGTCGTTTTGATTGAGACCCGCCACTTCGTAAACAAATAAACGGTTTCCCGCTAGTGTACTCGGACTGTACATTAAATATAACTCCCAACTCAAGTCACGATAATCGTTCCATAGTTTAGCCTACCATCGGTACACTACACCTAGGCCTAATTGAGAGTTATCTTAAAAAAACCACAGACATCGCTTCTATCTTTTTCCTCAGAATAGGTCAACTCTCTGGTTAAAATCTGTTACATTTGCATCATTTTTACTTTTTATTAAGATTTATGTTATTTTTCCCCATTTATGCTAAAAGTCCCCCTTGTTTGCCTGATTAGAGCAAGAGCGGGGGACAGATATTACCGATAATTATTTTTGCAACTACTGGGCTGCAGCTGCGTTTAAGGGTTTAATGCTGACGATGCGAGCGCCTAAACGGGTAATCCGACGCATTTCTTGATTCATGCGGCTATAGGGAACGGTTAAAAAGACACTGCCACTCTTACGGATAGAATAATCTAGGTTATCAGTCTTGTCATTTTGACTCAAACCGACGACTTCATAGACAAAAAGGCGATTTTCTTTGGCACTAGAGAGACTTTGCATCGAAATGGCTCCTACATTGATGTTATGGTTCTCTAGTTTAGCCTAGCAGCGAGACTAGCAATCTAGTTAATGGCCGATTGACGGTTGTTTATTTTACCATGACGCTCGATCGCAATTGTCCACAGGCCGCATCGGCCGCTAAACCTCTTTTTCCCGTTCTAAAATAGTTTTAAAAGCCTTAATTCTCTTTTGATCAGGCCGTTGATAATCCACCTCTTGAATGGGATTAGGGACTTGCGCTTTGATAATGTACCTTTTGGGCGAAGAGAGCCTTCGAGATGTTAGGGACTTGCGCTTTGATAATCTGCCATCTGGCTGGTCTGGTTCTTCTACAGAGCGATTTTCAAAGCTGGGATATTATTCCTACGCAAGTCCCTTAAGTGATCGCTGTTAATTGTTTGAAGATAAGCCTGCTGATAAGTCGCAACGCTACCACCTTGATCTAGTGTAGTCGATTGATGTTGTACTACTTATCATCCCCGATGATTTCTCGCAGATCTGGATTAAAGTGAATGTGGGTAATGTACACTCCTTTAGGGGTCTGTAAAGTGATAAACTCTACAAATAAAGAATCTTGTTCGTGGCGAAGTTTCAGGAAAAAACGTCTTAAAAATTTATTCTGGGGATAGATAATTTCTTGCAGGAAAATAGATTGTTTACAAGGTCCACTAGCTTGAGTGTATTGTTTGAGAATTTTTTTCATTTGTAAACGGGATTCCTCCCAGATCTGGACATCCCTTCTAGCTTGTTCAGCTGATTCAAAAAAATCCTCATGATCCTTGGCGAATTTAATCCCGCTATCTGCCCACACATCAACTGCACCACCAGTATTGCCCGCTAGATACAGTTCCAACCCTTGACGAACAGGCATGGGAAGTTGTGCCATCTCATCATCATCAATTATGATCGAGGTGGGTGTGGTTGATTCTTTGCTAACGAGTAGCGGTTGACTATAAGCTATCCGAGGAAAACAATTAAAAACCGCTAAAGTTCCTAAAGCTGCAATTGCTAATATTTTACCCTTCATGATCCTTACCCCCGAACTCGAAGAAATTACCAATAGTCGAGTTGCTGTGGCTACAAATACTAAAATTTACTTCTCTGAAAAAATTCCGCAACAGGACAACCAAAACCGCTAGTTAAAGAAGCACACTTAACAGTTATTTGCCCTACTGTTGAGGTGTTACCCGATAACCATCCCGATCTTGATTAAATTTTACAATTATTAACAAACCACACAGCCAACACTCCTCTGTTACTCCAATTATAACAGAGAAAACTGATGGTAGAGTAGTGAACAAATTAAGTTTATTTGACCATGACGCTCGATCGCAATTGTCCACAGGCCGCATCGGTCGCTAAACCTCTCGAATAACGGACAGTAACGGCGACTTTTTCCTGTTCTAAAATAGTTTTAAAAGCCTTAATTCTCTTTTCATCAGGCCGTTGATAATCCACCTCTTGAATAGGATTATAGGGGATTAAATTGACGTGAGATTGAAACCCTTTCACCAGTTTGACTAATTCCCTTGCGTGTTCGGGTAAATCATTCACTCCCGCTAAAAGAATGTATTCAAATGTCACTCTTCGTCCCGTGATTTGAACGTATTCCTGACAGTCTTGAATCAAATCAGTTAGGGGATAATGGTCGGCACTGGGGATTAATTTAGCTCGAACTTGTTGATTAGAAGCATGGAGACTTACAGCAAAAGTTACTTGTAAATTATGTTCCGCTAGTTGCTTGATTTTATGGGGTAATCCTACCGTAGAAATCGTTAAACAACGCTGACCGATACCCACATCTTGATTAAGGGAATGAATCGCTGTCACCACTTCGGGGATATTTAATAAAGGTTCCCCCATCCCCATAAACACCACATGACTAACTCGCTGTTGAAAATCCTCCTGTACTGTTAATACTTGGTCAACGATTTCATAAGCTTTTAAATTACGAGTAAAACCCCCTTTTCCCGTGGCACAAAAATCACAGGACATGGGACAACCCACTTGGGAAGAAACACAGACTGTCAATCTTTTTTCACTAGGAATTCCCACCGCTTCGATAATTAAACCATCCGCTAGTTTTAGCAGATATTTACGAGTGCGATCGGGTGCTACACTGCGATAATGTATAAGGGAACGACCAATAGGATAGTCTGCTACCTTTGTGCGCCATTCTTGCGGAAATACAGAAATATCCGCCAAAGAATGCACTCCTTTTTCATATAGCCATTGGTGTAATTGTTTACCCCGATAAGCGGGTTGTCCTTGGTCTTTTACCCAGTCGGTCAGTTCCTCTAAAGATTTCGCTAGTAAAGTCATAATTATTATCGTTGATCGCCTTATCATTCTAACCGATCGATCATCCCTAGGAGCAAAACCGTAACAGAATTGTATTCATTAATTGACATTTTTTCCCTTTGCTCCTTCAACTTAAACTGAGCCTGACGACAAAAACAAATCTAGTCCGAAGCTTGATTTTTTTTACTTTTCATTTAACCCAACTGTTCAAAGGGAACTGTCAGCGCCATAATAATCGATGGACTTCGATCGAGAACAGAAATTTTATGAGTTGCCAGCCAAAAAAGTCAATATGGGGAAATAAGGAGCTATTCAGTTGTAAAAGCAATATTTAAGCGAAAGTTTATGAAAATCGCTATTTTATCGCAAGATGCTTCTCTTTATTCCACCAAGCGACTGAAAGAAGCGGGAGAAGCTCAAGGTCATGAGGTACGGGTGATCAATTATTTGCGCTGTTACATGAACATCACCTCCCATAAACCCACGGTTGTCTATAACGGTAAACCCTTAGAGAGTTTCGATGCGATTATCCCCCGCATTGCTGCCTCGAAAACCTTCTATGGAACCGCAGTCGTCCGACAATTCGAGGTGATGAATGTTTTTACTACCAACGATTCACAAGCAATTTCCCGGTCACGGGATAAATTGCGTTGTCTGCAAATCCTCGCTCGGGAAGGGATAGGCCTACCAGTGACGGGAATTGCTCACGCAACTCAAGATATCGATGGTTTAATCGAAACCGTCGGCGGCACCCCTCTCGTGATTAAATTATTAGAGGGAACCCAAGGTATTGGGGTAGTCTTAGCGGAAACCGACCAAGCAGCCAAGTCAGTTATTGAAGCTTTTCGGCAATTAGAAGCTAACATTTTAGTACAGGAGTATATTAAAGAGGCCAGTGGGGCAGATCTGCGCTGTTTTGTCATCGATGGAAAAGTGGTAGCCTCGATGAAGCGACAGGGGGCCGAAGGGGATTTTCGTTCTAATCTTCACCGCGGAGGCAAAGCAGAAAAGATAAAATTAACCCCAGAGGAACGCAGTACGGCTATACGGGCCACTAAAGCCATGGGTTTACGGGTTGCGGGTGTGGACTTATTACGGTCCAATCACGGACCTGTGGTTATCGAGGTCAATTCCTCTCCCGGTTTGGAAGGAATAGAAGCGGCCACTGGTGTGGATGTGGCTAAAAAAATTATTGATTTTGTCGCTAAAAATGCCACCCTAGTCCTCAATCGCGATCGATATCAATATTAGCTGGAGAGACCGATCAGGATTCAGGAGTCAGTCCCGATGAAAAAATTTTCACCACCAGAGATGAAAGAGGTTTCCTTCCCCACACCCTACACCCTACACCCTACACCCCACACCCTACACCCTACACCCTACACCCTACACCCTACACCCCTTAAACAGGATTTAGTATCAGTTATCAGTCGGCAAACACACGAACGCTATCGGGAATAATCGATAGTTTTACCTTTGTACCGATGTCTAATTGGGTGTTAATCGTTGTTCTAGCGTGGATTTGGCTGCCGGTGGCCGTTAGCAGACAATAACGGTATTCCCGCCCTAAAAATTGGCGATCGCAAATAACCAGATCTCCCGTCTCATCCGATTTAATTTTGACATCTTCCTCTCTCAGCATCAATTCCCCTTTGTCCAAATCTTGACCGTCGGGAATTTCCCAGACTCCTATCTCGGTTTGCCATTGTTCCCCCTCCCGTCTAGCGGGGAGAAAGTTAGCTTGGGTGACAAACTCAGCCACGAATCGCGAGGCCGGATGACTATAAATTTCTTCGGGATTGTTAATTTGTTCTAATTTTCCTTGACAAAGGACCGCAATTGTGTCACTGATCACCATTGCTTCCTCCCGGTCGTGGGTGACAAAAATGGCCGAGATACCGGTTGCTTTCAGGATATGACGGATCTCGTGCCGTAACCGTTGCCGTACCTGCACATCGAGATTACTTAAAGGTTCATCTAAGAGGATTAAAGAGGGTTTTGGGGCTAAAGCGCGGGCGAGGGCGACTCTTTGCTGTTGTCCTCCCGATAGCTGATGGGGATAACGTTTTTCTAGTCCTTGCAGTCCGACTAAATCCAAAGTTTCCGCCACCCTAGCGTTAATAGCTCTGCTCGATAATTTCTCCCCAGAATTTTTTAACCCGAAGGCGATATTGTCAGCAATGGTTAAATGGGGAAAAAGAGCGTAATCCTGAAAAACCATGCCCGTATTGCGTTTTTCTGGGGGAATAAAGGTTTTTTCGTCGGCAACTATTCGCCCTCCCAATTCAATCACTCCTTGAGATGGTTTTTCAAATCCCGCAATCATCCGGAGTAGAGTGGTTTTACCGCAGCCCGAAGGTCCTAATAATCCGAGAATTTCGCCCTCTGTTAAACTAAAACTGATATTATCGACAGCTAGAGTAGGAGAAGCGGGAAAACGCTTGTTAACCTCGGATAAACGCAGAATGACAGACTTTTTCATGGTGAGAAAGACAATCGCCCAGTCAGTGGCGGGGCCATTTACTTAAGAATTATTCCTAATTAGTTCACTATTATTGTTTATAACATCTCAATGGACTAATTAGGAAACTTTCTCAAAAATTTCATGCTCACACCTGAAGATATTATTCTCGTTCCCCGGGGGGCCGAGCATAGCTCAATCCGTCGAGGATTAAGGAAAATCGGCGATTTAGCCCCGCAAATTATCCCGATTAACCTTGGCGCTCCAGAATTCCTCGACAGTTCCCCAGTCTCTGGGCAATCTCTAGAATTTCTTAATAAGTTCACAGGAAAAATTGTGCTACTGGGATTAGCGGGCAGTCTTGGCGATCGCTATCGAGTCGGAGATGGGGTAATCTGTCAAGGTTGTGGCACAGAAAAGGGGGATTATTGGCGGTGTGGACCAGAAATAACCGCAGAAATCGCCCAATTAACCGGATATAGTCTCGTCAAAGGTTTAACCAGCGATCGCCTGATTAGCCGATCCGAGGAAAAACGACGTTTAGGACAGGGGGGCTATGAAGTGGTAGATATGGAAGGAGCAAGGATTTTAGCGGCTTTACGGGGGCAAAAAGTGGCAATTGTGCGCGTGATTAGCGATGAGGTGACAGAGGATTTACCCGATTTAGCCCCGGCAATTGATAATCAAGGTCATTTGCTACCATTGCCCCTAGCTCGACAAATGTTAACCCGTCCCATCCCGGCCTTCCATTTGATTCAAGGTTCCCTAAAAGGTTTATCCGTGCTAACTCAGGTGGCGCGAAAGTTGTGCGGCAGTAATTTTTAAAAGTTGCTTGCAGATTATTGTTTTTCTGTGCTATAATGGTTGAGCTAAAATCAAGCGGATGTGGTGGAACTGGTAGACACGCACGTTTGAGGGGCGTGTGGCTTACGCCTTGCGAGTTCGAGTCTCGCCATCCGCATAAACTTTTATCTGCGCTCTGACGAGGATTGCCCTTTTCACCCATCGGCAGAGGTATATAGAACCTATTTGGTATCTCTCTTGTGACGCTTCACGGGTAAGAATTACAGGTATTTTGGCTAATTCGCTCTAATCCATACTGGGTAAGGATTTTGGGAAAGATACCAAATGGACTCTATAGAACAGCACTTCGACAGGCTCAGGAAATGCCGCTCACCGAGGGGAAAATCCCGTTGCAATAGTACGGCACTTTTGAGGAGAAAAAAGAAGACAAGAGCCACCCGAAAACTCTTAAAACAGGGGAGTAAGTCTTTTCCTAGACTGAAATAAACTAAAAACATTTTGCCGTAGCAGATAGGGTAGGGCATACCCGAATCTTGGTTGAAAGACCAAAACGCTGGGAGAGCTATCCACGAGTGGACAACTAGATAGGGTTTGCGGCAAAAAGTTTATTGGTGGGGTTAGGAGTCTCCGAGTCTCCGAGTCTCCGAGTCTCCGAGTCTCCGAGTCTCCGAGTCGGGAGGGGAAGTCAGAATAACAGAATGACCTCGCAGGTCTGGAAGCGGAACCCTTGGAAATCGAAGAGCGAAAGTGCAAGGGTTTTGAGTCCCTCGGATCGATTTCTCAACCTTTGTTTCTGGCACTTTTTTGGGCTAAAAAAGTGCCGAAACCGTTTTCTAGTAAGGCTTCCAGTAATTTTCAGCAAGCCCTAGATAACAAGTGATATTCTAGTAGGTTCGGATAGGACCTAATCGTGTAAGACGTGAGTAGGGGAAACCAGAAAGCGCAGTGATGAGCTTCGAGAATCCCTCCCATGAGTGCTTCGGGGAGTGTCAACTTACCAAGACTTTTAAAATCTAGGAGCGAGACAAAAAAGGCTATATACTAGGGAAAGCTATAGCAAAAAATGTCAAGACAATGGAAGAAAATTGGCTAGAAATTGGGACAATAGTAGCACCCCAAGGACTGGAGGGAGAATTGCGAGTTTTATCGGTATCAGATTTTCCCGAACGTTTTCAGAAGCGAGGGATGAGGGGAATACAAGGAACCCAGGGGGGAGAAATCCAAGAAATTACTCTGCTCAGGGGACGTGAGCTACCGGGCAAAAATGTTTATGTTATCAAGTTAGAGGGGGTTGAAAATCGGGAACAAGCCGAAGCTTTGCGCGGATATAAATTATGGGCGAATAAACTAGAAAGACCTCACCTAAAAGCGGATGAATATCATGTCAGCGAGCTAGTAAAATTAGAGGTTTATCATCACCTTACAGGAGAAAAAATCGGGGTTGTAGTAGATATTTTGTGGGCGGGTAATGACATTTTAGCAGTGCAACTAGAAGCAAATCTCGCCTCTGTCAAGAAAAAAAGTCCATCCTCCGACTCAGGGGCCAGGGCCCTGGTCCCCTTCGTCAAAGAAATTGTTCCACTGGTGGATCTGAAAGCAGCACGCATCGAGATCGCGCCACCACCGGGGTTATTAGAGATCAATTTATCCTAGACTTATTAGAGTTCTTGCATAATTAATTTTTGAGAGTTAAAAAATGAGAAAAATAGGCATAAAATTGCATAAAATTCTTAAATACAGCATTTAATTGATTAATGCTCATTCTTAATTCTCCTGACTCCTGACTCGGAGACTCCTGACTCCTAACCCCACCAACAAACTTTTTCAGCAGACCCTACCTAGTTATCGCTACGGACTGCTAACCAACCACGACAATTTTTGATTTTTAGAGTAGATCTACTTTGGCCTCGGAAATGGGTAATCTCAAAAGGAAAGACGGATATTATTTTGATGAAAGGCTATGGGTATCAGCATCCTGAGAATCTCGGCGATCGCAGCTAATGGTTTTCGCGAGGTTATTCGCGATCGCATTCTTTACTTGATCGGGTTTTTTGCCTTGTTGATGGCCTTCGCTTGGCGTTTATTACCAGAAATTGCGGTGGGAACCGATCAGAAAATCTTTCTTGACTTGGGATTAGCCGCTATCGGGTTATTAGGGGTAATTGTCGCGGTTTTTGTGGGTACAGGGCTAATTAATCAGGAAATTGACAAGAGAACTATTTTAGTTTTGATTCCCAAACCCTTGAGTCGGGCCGAATTTATCCTCGGTAAACACTTGGGTTTGTCCGGGGTTTTAGCGGTGATGTTGGGGGTAATGTTGGTGATTTACTTGCTGATGTTGCTGGGGATGAAAGTATCTTTTCAACCTTTACCCCTGATTGTCTCGGTTTTCTATCTCGGTTTGGAATTAATTCTCATCGCAGCCGTGGCGATCGCTTTTGGGGTATTTACCAGTTCGATTTTAGCCACGCTAATGACTTTTGGGGTCTATCTAATGGGTCACATCAGCAAAGATCTGATCCAATTGGGTATAATCAGCAAAAATCCCAATATTCTCGCTATCACTAAAAATATTTATCTAATTCTCCCAGATTTGGAGAGATTGAATTTTAGAAACGAGGCCGTTTATGGTTTGCTCCCTAGTGCTGATGTCTTAATCGCTAACGCCCTCTACAGTCTCGTTTATACTGGTCTATTATTGGGTATCTCCATCCTCATCTTTTCACGACGACAATTTTAAATGGGGTTGCCGAATCAAGGAATGAATGCGATCGCCATCGATTAGTTTATAGACATGATTAGCCATGAAATTAAAGGCACAACTGCATATTTTAAGTCGAGAAGCGGTCAATTACGGACTGGCAACCGTGGTCATGGAAGAAGCGGTTAATCCCGTCCTTGCGGCCATGGCTAGACAGTTAAAACATTTACAATACTATGTAGTTCAGAATAGCCAAGGTGATTGGTTACTAACCACCTTAGCTCATCGGCAGCAGCCACAACAGGAAAAAAGGGTAATCTATGCTTTTGCTACGGAAAAAATGGCCATATCTGCTCAAAATACCCCCAATTCAACCCTATCAACCCTCCTGATTCCCGTAACCCATCTTTTATTTCAATTATTTGCCTTAGAAGGAGTAGATAGTATTATTTTTCTGGAAAATGCACACACCGCTCAAACGGGAAAAGAAATCTCCCGGACCCAATTAAAGGCTAATATTGAAAAACAACTGCAAAAACTAGGGGCAATTCCTGCCAATCTTGCTTAATTAGTTATCAATAGGGAAAAGTTAATTATCTGCAATTGCCTTTTTTACTCGTACTCACATTACTATGACCGAGCCAACCCGATTAAACTATCACGATACCTATTCTTGTCCCGTCTGTCGCCATGGTAAAATCGCCACTTTACCACTCATGGAAGCCTATGCTTGTAACTTTTGTCAACACATTTTTACTGCTAATTTAGAACAACAGGTTTTAAAAATGGCCGATAGTCAATTACCCTTAACTTGGTATTGGAATGGTAAGTATTGGCAGGGTTTACCGAGAGAAGGAATGGAGATAGCAGGTTTTTACTTAATTATCGGTTTGGGATTTGTGATTTTTCCCACAGCAATTGTGACTACGGGAGCCTATCTTTTTCCTCCAATCGAGGGGAGTCCTTTGTCATGGGTGCCTCTATTTTGGTCGATTTTAACCTTTATTTGCCATGCTATTTGTTTACTCTGGTTAATTGTCGAATATTATCAGTTTCCCGTTAATATGTATCTGCGCGCCTTGGCTCGTCGTTGGCAAAATTCTTTCGTCACTAGATTATTATCCTAGGGGTTATTTAATCCTAGAAAGGGGGGCAGGGTGTGGGGTGTGGGAAAGTGGGGAAGTGGGGAAATTTCAACTAATACCCCAAAACCCTAAAACCCTAAAACCCCAAACCCTCACTGATAACTGATAACTGATTACTGATAACTGTTGCTTAAATTATCCCCAAAGGACAAAATTGACCCGATAATTCTAGTTTATTGTTTTGCAGCAGATATAAACCGTATTCAATTCCTTCTACTACTGCTTGATAGGAAGCTTCCAAAATATTACTAGACACTCCCACAGTAGTCCATCTTTGTTGACCGTTACTCGACTCGATTAAAACCCTAGTTTTCGCTGCCGTCCCCGAACCACTATCGAGGATTCTCACTTTATAATCGGTCAGGTGAAAATTAGCAATTTCGGGATAGAATTTGACTAAAGCCTTTCTTAAAGCCAGATCTAAAGCGGCCACCGGCCCGTTACCCTCGGCCACTTCTAATAAATCTTCCTCTTTTACCCGTACTTTAATTGTAGCGATCGCATTACCACTATCCCGGAGCATATCACAATAAACTTGGAATCCTTTTAATTCAAAAAGGTGGCTTCTCTGTGCCAAAGCTTCCCGCATTAATAACTCAAAACTAGCTTCGGCTGCTTCAAATTGATAACCCTGACTTTCCAAGATTTTTAAACGTTCCAAAATTTGCCGACAGGTGGGATCATCTTTATTTAAATCGATGCCAAAACTGCGCGCTTTCGCTAAGACATTACTTAATCCCGATTGGTCAGAAATAACGATGCGGCGCTGATTACCGATCGCTTCCGGGTTAATATGTTCGTAGGTCAGGGGATTTTTCGCCACCGCAGAAACGTGAATACCGCCTTTATGGGCAAAAGCGGAACGTCCGACGAAGGGAGCATGATCATCTGGGGCTAAATTGACCATTTCGCTGATTTTTCGGCTAGTTCCCGTCAATCGGCCTAATTGATTTTCTTCTAGGCAGGAAAAGCCCATTTTTAACTGAAGATTCGGAATTAAAGTACATAAATTGGCATTGCCGCAGCGTTCCCCATAACCGTTAATTGTGCCTTGAATCATGCGTGCGCCCTCGTTAACTGCCGCTAAGGAGTTAGCCACGGCGGTTCCTGCGTCATTATGGGCATGGATGCCTAATTGAGGCGCATTTTCATCATCGGGATCGATGCCCAATTGCTCCCGTACTTTCTCCACAATAGGGGCGATTTCTTGGGGTAAAGTGCCACCGTTGGTATCACAGAAAACTAGCCATTCGGCCCCAGCAGCCCTAGCGGTTTTCAGGGTTAAAAGGGCGTATTCGGGGTTATTTTTGTAACCATCAAACCAATGTTCGGCATCATAAATGACTCGTCTTCCCTGACAGCGTAGATACTCGATCGTATCTCCTATCATGGCTAAATTCTCCTCCAGACTGGTTTTTAAGCCCTCTGTGACGTGCAGATCCCAAGATTTGCCGAAAATTGTCACCCAACGGGTTCTAGCGGCGAGAATGGCGGTTAACATCGGATCTTCCCGGGCCTCGACATGGGGGCGACGAGTGGAACAAAAAGCGACTAATTCCGCTTGTTTTAGGGGTTCTTCGTGCAGTTTCCAGAAAAATTGACCGTCTCTAGGGTTTGCGCCTGGCCAACCGCCTTCGATAAAAGGAATACCCATCCGATCTAATTCCCTGGCGATTTTAATTTTGTCTTCTAGGGAGAGGGAAATACCTTCTCTTTGGGCCCCATCCCGGAGAGTAGTGTCATAGACCCAAATGCGCTTACCATTGTTCATAGAAATAGTCAATAGGTGTTAATATTAATTAATAACTGTAGCGACTTAAAATCACGCCCCTAATGCCTAGAATAACAGTTTACGGTCAAACAATCACCTGCGATCGAGGTGAAAATCTCCGTTCAGTTATCAGTTATCAGTTATCAGTTATCAGTTTTGAGTTTTCAGTGAACAGTATTAAGTATTAAAGTGTAAAGTAAGCTGTACTGAATTTAAACTGCCTATTGGAGATTTTAGTACAAATGCTCAAACTTCCTCTCCCTGCTCCCTGCTCCCAACTCTGGTGCAGTCTCAACGAGTAATTTAGATAGTCAACAGCTTATTAGGTGGCAAGTTCGCAGCCTTCTTTTCACTGATTACTGATTACTGATTACTGTTTACTGATTACTGTTTACTGTTTACTGATTAAGGTTATCAAATGAACGAGACAATAACTTTTCGGATATCACCAATAATTAGGGTAACTTTATTAAGTTTATATGTGGCGTTAACCATCCCCTTACCCTTTTTAGCAAAAGTCACTAATTCTCCCGTTAGTCCCAATTTTCTTTGGGTAGGAATTAGCTTAGGATTAATCGCTTTATACGGAGCTTTAAGTGAAAGAGTGATTTTATCAGAGACAGGGATACAAGTTACCTACCCCCAATGGTTTCCCGCTTTTCTTCGCTCTGGTTGGTGGTTAAACTGGACAGATATAAAAGAACTTAAATGTCGCAGTACAGGACAGGGTGGTTTAGTTTATTATTTCCTTGATCGCTCCGAGGAAAAAGCGTATTTATTACCGATGCGAGTAGTGGGATTTAATCGCATGGTCAAAATAATCGAGGAAAAAACTAACTTGGATATGACTGATATTCGCCCCCTTTCTCAGCCTTGGATGTATGGAATTCTTTTTATTCTCACCCTATTTTTATTATTAGTCGATGCTTGGACTATTGCTACGGCTAGAACTATGATTCCCTAATAAATTCGGCTCAAAACGTAATCTACTAGCTCGATTAACACATCTTTTGAGGGAGAAGAAGCTAAACAGTCAAGGTGTTTTAAGGCACTTTGACCATACTGATTGGCTAATTCTTTTGAGCGAGGAATACCTTGGCTAGAGTGAATAAAATCAAGAGCTTTTTCGATGTCTCCTTCCTGACTAAATTCTCGTTCAATTAGCATTTCTATATAGGGATTTTCCTCCATGGCAAAGAGAGCGGGAGCAGTGATATTACCACTGATCAAATCGGAGCCAGAGGGTTTTCCTAATACTTCCGTGGGAGAGGTAAAATCGAGAATATCATCGACGATTTGAAAAGCTAATCCTAAATTGCGACCATAATTATATAAATGATGATTAACTTCAGCGGATTGCTCGCTTAATACCCCGGCCGCTTTGGCGCTGTTGGCAATTAAAGAAGCAGTTTTGTAGTAACTTTTTTCTAGATAAGCGTCCAGGGAGATACTGGTATCAAAGCGATTAATTCCCTGTTGAATTTCCCCTTCAGCAAAATCGCGAATCACTTCCGAGAGCAATTTTACCACTTCTAAATTATCTAAATTAGCTAGATACCAAGAGGATTGAGCGAAAAGAAAATCCCCCGCTAAAACCGCCACGCGATTGTCAAATAAACTGTTAACAGTGGGAACACTGCGCCGCAATTCCGCCTCATCTACCACATCATCATGGACGAGACTGGCAGTGTGGATCATCTCCGTGATTTCCGCTAATCGACGATGACGGGGAGTAATATCCCGCTCTAACATGGTAGCGCGAGATACCAGCAACACGATCGCCGGTCGAACGCGTTTACCACCGGCCTCGAACAAATGTTCTGCTGCCGCCGCTAAAATGGGATGACGAGCGCCGACGAGATTTTTTAAGTTATCGGTCAAAAGACGGAGATCATCGTCAACGGGTGCGAATAAAGAAGTTGTTGGGATCATTGGTTAGCCAATTGGCGAGATAGTTACGAAAGTTTACATATCCTTATATTTATTTTAAGCTAACCGTCCAGACTAGGGAAGGGGAAGCATCAGTGATCAGTAATCAGTAATCAGTAATCAGTGATCAGTGATCAGTAATCAGTAATCAGTGAGGGGTTGGGGTTTTAGGGTTTTAGGGGTTGGGGTTTTAGGGGTTGGGGTTTTAGGGTTTTAGGGTTTTAGGGTTTTAGTTGAAATTTCCCCACTTCCCCACCTCCCCACACCCCACTTCCCCACTTCCCCACTTCCCCACTTCCTCACCTCCCCACACCCCACACCCCACACCCCACTTCCCTAATTTTTTTCCTGACAAAACTCTTGTCATTGTCAAGACTCTAGGGTAACTTGTATATAAAAATTAATAAAGCGAGAAGTATTAGAGCGATGTTGAGACTAATTAGCGACTTTGACGGACCGATAATGGACGTATCGGAGCGATATTACCAGGTTTATCAATACTGTTTACAGAAAACCGCCTATAAAGGTCAAATTATTGGGGAATTATCGAAAGCGGAGTTCTGGCAGTTAAAACGGGATCAGGTTTCTGAGAAGCGTATCGGGGAAATGTCAGGATTAGATGAAGATCAGGCCCGTAAATTTGCCCATCTTCGTCGTCAAACTGTTCATACTTTACCCTATCTTGTCCACGATCGCCCGGTGGTTGGTTCTTTGGAAACTCTCCAGAAAATCCAAGAGTTAAAGATCGATTTAGTCGTGATGACGATGCGGCGGGTATCTGAGCTAGATCATGCCTTTAATCGCCACGATATCGGTCGTTTTTTCGCCGCTAATCGTCGTTATTGTCTAAATAATAATTACACCAAAACCAACGACGTACGCGACAAAACCCTACTTATGGCTAAGGCCGCTAAGGAGCTGCCGGCGGCTGCCGATACTTGGATGGTGGGGGATACGGAAGCGGATATTGCCGCGGCTAAGAGCCAAAATATTAAGGTTATTGGCGTATTATCGGGGATTCGCAGCCGTTCCCGTTTAGAAAGCTACGAGCCTGATTATATCGTCAATAACCTTGGCGAAGCAGTGGACGTGATCTTAAGCTCGCTGCGAGCGATTGGTTAACGGAAAAAACTACTAATCACCCAAAAGATCACAAAAGTGACGAGCGCATAAATTTGGCGATCGCCGAAAATATTCAAATCAGCCTTGGCCGCTAAACTGGCTAATCCCGCTCCCAGAGCGACTCCTAGCACTAAACCAGCGAGAGTGAATAGTAAGGCGCGGCCAAAACGTTTTTCTTTGCGGTTGAAAAAATAGATATTAACGAAAACGCCAAAAGCTAAGAGCAGCGGTAAAAGGGAGCCACTGGGATCGGGAACTAACAGCGTTATTGCTCCTAAACAAGCGTAAATCACTGCTGGTACACCGATATCCTGTGCAGAAGGTGTATCGATTAAGCTTCGCCACCAGTTAGGAGATTTGCTGCTAGTAACCGGTTTACTTTCCACCGGAATCGTCAGACGTTCAGGAAAACGAATGCGATCGGGTACTTTAATCCTACCCTCCTGTCGCATCCGCAGTCGATCCATGAGGACGGAATCGTAGGCCGCCTCGATCGATTCGACAATTTTGCTATCATTCTGATACTGTTGCACCAGTCTTTGTTTGGCCTCTTGAATTTCTTCAAAAGACGATTCTTCAGTAACCCCAAGTTGTTCGTAGGGATTCTGTCCATTCATGAACATACCTCCTTAATTATGCTCCCGATAGTCATGATCTTAACCCGATGTTCTGTTGTGTAACTTGAGATGCAAGCTTTTTTAAATTAATTAAGTTTAGCGAAAATCTCGGCAGAATCGATCGCTTCGTAGGGATAACCACTGGCATCTAAAAGGCTTTTTTCGGCGATTTCTCCTTCTTTAACGATAATTAAGCGGTTTTTGCCACCGTAGGCTTTAATTGTGACAATTTCTAAAGCAAATAACCCCGGGGAGAAACGGGGATTTAAGGCCCCATCGTACTCGAATTTACTCTGCATTAACTGCAAAGCATAGACGCTACTGCTATCAAAGGGTGCTGCATCTCCCATCGTTTTGGCCCGCAGCACTGGGATTAAATCGCCAAAGGGAATAGAAATCTTTTGCAGGATGCGATCAAGTGTATCAAAAGAATAACAGTAACCGATGCCGTCCCAACGTCCCTCACAACGCAGAATTAATTTATAGCGTTTTCCGTCCCCTTCTACCTGTAATTCTATTCCCTCGTAGTTAGATAAATTTAGGGGAGGATTCAGGTTTCTGGTACGAACTGAGGCAAAACCGCCGTTATTTTCGGTTCTAACGATACCGGAAAAGAGCGCTCGTCCTCCGGTTAGGGTTATCTGACTCTCACTCACTCCTCCCATTACCACATCATCCACCGCACCCCAGATTTCTTTTATATCACTGCTGGGATTGCTAAAGTCAAAGAGGGTTTTTTCGGCGTTTATCCCCGTATTTTTCAATAAATCGAGTAGATTAGCTAAACTATGGCGGTTATTCTCCCCTTGACAGTAGATAATTCTCTCAATCCCTGTGAATAATTGCGGGGTTTGCAGAGCAAATAAATCGACATTTTCAGCCAATAATTGACGTGCAGACTCGATATTATCGACTAAAGCGCGAATTTGATAGTTTTGCTGCTGTAGTTGCGGGATTACCTTTCTACCGATCGCATTTTCCCCACCAATGACTAATATAGTCTTCATCCCTGGCTCATTTGTTAGCTGATTTTTTTTATCTTCCCCGAAACCGAGCCGCTTTTGCAGACAACTCCATAGGGGAATACTATCAAAATAGTCTAGAGTTTGCCAAAATCTCTGAAAATCCCAGCTTTTTGACTCAGCCATAACTTTTCTCTCCTCAAAGGGACTGATCAAGTTAGTCTAACCAAACCAGCTTTAATCCTTGCCGCAAACGCTCGTTAATTTCTCTGAAAACCCCTATATATATTTAGGCACGGATTCCCATTATATAATAAGTATAAGTCAAGTCTTGGCTTTTGTCAAGCATTTTGGTTGAGATTCTTTAGTCTGGGAGAGTCTGTACGACGTGCGGCAAAGATTAGACAAGCTTGAATGTCGGCTAGTTCTAAATCGGGAAAGTCTTCTAAAATTTCAGCTATGCTGACGTTTTCAGCCAGCATTTCTAATATGTCTGTGACGCGGATTCGCATTCCACGAATACAACAAAATTCTGATAACAGGTAAGGGAAATTGCTCATCTGCATAGAGTTTTACCATTGTCTAATCAGCCTCGTTTTCCAGGATTGCTTTGGCAATTTCTTGGGGATGATTTTCGGCATATCTCCAAGCATTTGCCAGATCAACCGCGTTTAGGGTGGGATATGCCTCTAATATTTTTGCGTCGCTCAGTCCTTGTTGTTGGTAGCTGACTAATAGCCAAACCGGGATTCTGGTATTACGGATACAAGCATCACCACCACATACATTTAATGTTTTCTCAATTGCTAATTCTGGGATGAGGATGATAATTTCTACTCGACTATTTTTGTTATTCATTAGCGGACTATCTAGGGTGATTTGTCCTTGTTCGTTAATGGTTGCCATTGCTTTAACTGCTTTCATGTTTTTTTGATTGAGATGTTAATTAATTAGTTGTTTGATTTTATTTAGCTTATGTCAGGCAACTAACCATGATAAAAACCACACCAGACACAGAGTTTTTTATTCTTGTTTTCATTTTGTTTTCCTTACTACTCTATTTTAATCGCTTCATATTCTTCCATTGTCGTTTATCTCCACTGATAAACCATAAAAAAATATGTGTTTCTAGTAAAATTTTCATGGTTGAATGGGTAAGTGCCTAAGTCGAATTGAAACATCAGTTACAGAGACGATTAGACCATTAGTAAGTTCTGTGGCATAGTCATTTAAGATGGCTAACAAGCGACGGTTCACAACTTCTCGGCTTACATTCCCTAGACGAAATAAAATAACACTGGGTAAGCTGTCGCCACTAATTGCTAATAGTTGAGCAAAGTCTAAATCTACTGTAAGTAATATTCTTTCTTCTTGACGAGCTTTGTCTAAAATATTTTGGTCTGTCATCTTTTCTAGGTTTTCTTCAATCAGGTGGATTGCGTCATAGCCTTGTTCTCTCAAAAGTGCAATTGTGCGGGGAGAGATACTCATATCACCTAAAAACTTCATACTGCTTGGGTGTTTTGCCAAAAGATGACGCGCTCTTGGGTTAGCCAAGCTGCATATCTTAAAGCTTGTTGGATGTCTTCTGGTTCGAGATAGGGATAGTCTTCAATTATCTCAGCTGTTGATAAGCCATTGGCGATGAGGTTAATGATGACCGATACGGGTATCCGCATTCCACGAATACAAGCTTGACCTGCCATAATTTTAGGGTCAAAGGTAATGCGATCTAATCCTGCTATTGTTTTCATTTTGTTTTCCCTACTACTCTATTTTAATGGCTTTATATTCTGGATATAGGTGAGTTGATAAAGTTTGTAAACTAAGTTATCAATCTCTTTTTCTAATTCGTTTGTATCAGCATAGCGATCACTTCATTCATTTTGCAGGTTTTCTAAATCGGCTAGGTCTTGAAGTCTCCCAGATGCTAATTTATTTTTTTTGAGATTGTCAAGATTGATAAAGTTAACAGGTACATCATTAAGCATTACTTCAATTTTGGAATCGTAGCAGGTTTGAAAATCAACACCATCAGGATTTGTAATTAAATCAATTCGGTTCGGGGGATAGCCAAGCTGAATGATTTGATTAGGGGTTTGAAAGTCATCAGATGTCAATCCTAAGCTTTCAAATCCAAATTGACTTAATGCTGTTAATAATTTCTGAGCATTTTCTTGGCTTATTTCAATCCAAATATTAATATCTTTATTATACTTTATTATAGCATGGATGTCCATGAACTGCAACAGCATAACCAACGATAACCAGATATTTAACTTGATTGTCGTTTAATAATTGTATAAACTCTTTGAAATCTTGGTTGATCATTATATTTGTATTGGTGATATTCTTGGCGGATTTGTTCTAGTGCTTCTAGTCTTTTTTGGGGTGTTTGTTTTTGCCAATAGTTAAAGTCGCTAGCTTGTTGTTTTAGAGAGATTTTATTAACAGTTTTTTCCATGTTTTGAGCCTATTAATTCAACATTTATAATATAGTGATGCAGATTCCCCTTCCCTGAATAAATAAAAACCACACTAGATACAGAGTTTTTTATTCTTGTTTTCATTTTGTTTTCCCTACTACTCTATTTTAATTGCTTCATATTCTTCCTCTGTTAGTGGAAAGTCTGGATCAATTATTTTTACTTCATTATATCTTAGTTGATAAAGTTTGTACACTAAGTTATCAATCTCTTTTTCTAATTCGCTTGTGTCCGCTTTAGGATTAGATTTTTTAGCTGTGAGAATTTGATCAATTTTAATTTCGATCTTCTTAACCAAAATTTTATCAGATATTTCAATAGGTAATTCCTGTAAAATTGTTGGCTTAATTTGGGCTAATGTTCGATTAGTTTCCATTGAAAGCAATCGATAAAAGTAAGTCAGCAGTTTGGAGTTTAAAATTCCCAATAAAAATTTATTAGAGCATTTTTCTTGATTGCTGGACATTAAATATAGTCCATCCGTTGGAAATATTTGATTATTATCCAAAGCAACAATAATTTTATCTCCAGTAATCACACCAATAATTTTTTCTGATTTTAGAAAAATTTCCTGATTTCTGGGACGATGCAAAGACCAAAAAGGATGTTTATTTTCTTTTACTTCTACACAAGTTATTTTATCTCTAAAAGATTGTAAATATTTAATTATTTGGGATATTGACTGAGGATTGTCTGTTTTTTTTGTATAGATAATTTTTTTGCCAATATCTTGTACTAAATATTGATTTATATCTCTCCCACCAGTGATAGTAGGAAAAATGAAGTTTTTTTCTAGACCAAAGTTATCGACAATATTTTCATCAACAATAAAAGCTTCTTTTAAATCAGGACTGACTCCTCTTTGAATTCCATCTTGATCTATTAAGTCTCTAAGTTTAATTTTCTTATATCTATTGATAATTTTGTATCCAATTAGGTTTTTAGTAGTAATGACTTGATTAGGAATTGTTTTTAAAAAAGATGTCTCTATTGGTATTAATAAATTGTGACTGAGACTATTAACACTATCATCAGAAGATTTTTGATATTCTCCTACCCAAGATATATTAGTAAATTTCGATGTCAGAAGTATAATGCAACATGGTCTAGCAACATCTTCAAAAATTCTATCTCCCAGATTAAAAGCTATCTCTAATTGGTGGTTTTTAAAAATTTTCTCTCGTAATTTTTCATTATCAACTTGATAGAGAATAACATCGGGGATAATTTGACAGATAAGACCATATTGCGATTTAAGGGAGAATGTCAAATTAACAAAAAACATGAAAGAATCTATCATTCTCACGATAATATCTGAATTTTTCTCTTTTATTTTGTTTAGATGTTTATTATCTATTTTTGCTCCCCAAGGAGGATTACCAATCACCACATCAAAACCGAGAAAATTCCCCTTATCATCTAGAACTTCGGGGAACTCAAAGCGCCATTCAAAAGCATGATGATAAATCTTACCACTCTCAATCTCCTCGATTTCCAGACGTAACTTATCAATCTCATTCCTTAACTGACTAATCTTCTTTTCCCGCGCTTTCCTTTCCTTAGCTGACTCCTCAAATAACAAAATTTGATTCTCCAGACTATATAAATCCGTTTCCAAACCGCGCAAGCGCTTTTTCTGGGGATTATCTCCCTGCAAAGTCTGACGAAAACTACCCTTAATCTCCTCTATCAATCTCTCCATCTCGCGCTTTTGCGACTTATCCTCTGCGTTGCGATAGACTCTCACCGCATCCTTATAACTCTCGATACTTAAACGACTTTTGCGGGAAAAGATTTGTAAATCATTGGATAACCCAAACCGACTAATCAGAGAATTGCCAACCTTGATATTAATATCGATATTCGGTAGCGTCTCTAACTCGTTATCTGCTTTGTAGCAAGCATTCTTGAGTAACTCAATCCATAAACGCAACCGACAGATTTTCACCGAGTTGGGATTTATATCCACTCCAAAGAGACACCCTTCAATCAGACGCTGTTTTTCCTGAAATAAAGTCTCCTGTACGCGCTGACTTTCTCGGTTGCGGGGATTATATTCAAATATATTCCCGTCATCATCGGTGACGATTAACTCATCATTCACCACCTCAACCCGATAATCCCTGAGAGTTTTCCCCTCTTTATCCACTAAAATCTGTAGTTCACTCTTAATCGCGATTATCTCATTCAACCCAGAGACGAGAAAATGTCCCGAACCCACCGCAGGATCACAAATTTTGAGACTATTAATAATATCATTGGCTGCCGTTTTATCTTTGATGCGGTTATACACATCCTCGATTGTCTGACAATCCCATCCCTGACTCTGGTTAAATTTCTCTATCACTGCGCGTCGAATCGTTTCCCGACACATATACATAGTGATGAAACCGGGGGTGAAAAAGGAACCATCCTTATATCCGTTGATTTTCTCAAAGATTAATCCCAACACTGACGCATTGATAAGAGTCTTATTATACTCCTGTATCGCTTCCCCACCTTCGCTGCTAAAATCGTAGGCGTTGAGAAACTCGAATAGGTATGCTAAAGCGTTAATTTCTTCTGTTCGCTTTTTCCCCTGACTATCCTTTAAGACTGTTCCCGCAAAAATCTCTATATTCTCCGAACGCAGGTTACTGATAACTATGGTTGATTGTTCTAATTCCGTCGGTTCAAATAGAGAACTGTTGAGATAGGGAACCTGAGTATAGATATTCTGGATGTCTTTGCTTCTTTCTGACTGTTTTTTTGCCAAGACGCTGAAAAATAACCGATTTAAGTCGTCATAGTTGGCAATTTTGCTTAAATTGAGAAACCCTAGGGATTTATCCCCCCGATGATACCGAATTATCTGCGCTTCCAATAGCTTCAGGAAAAGGATTCTATTTATCCAGGTTATCCCCAACTCTAAACCGATATTCAATAGTCTCTCCTCCTCCGTCTCCCCAAATTCTTCGGGATTGGGTAAACGAGAGATTTTATCTAAACTGTCCACTTGACTGATAGCGTTCTCTAGCAGCGAACCGGGTTGACGCGCTGCTGGTTGCAGACGTTGGATGAGTTTTTTCCCTCCCTCTTTTATCTCTGTCAACCCGATGATATGCAGCAGTTCACTATAAAAGTTTTTGTCGAGACTGTTGCTATCGTTCGCAAAGGGGAGTTTTAAGAGGTGTTCGGGAGAAAAGATTTTATAGAGACTGATTAGCTGATGTTCATCCTCCCCGATGGTTTGGGAGTATTCCCGCAAGTCAAAATAGGTATATGTCAGGGAATCGAGTATTGAGTCAAGAAAAGGTTCTCCTATCTGTTTGTAGAAGAAGTCGGTGGTTTTTCCCGTTAGTCTCCCCGTCTCAAAGTCATTAAACTGTCTGACAAGTTCCTGATTTTGTGCGAATAGTCTCTCGAAGACATTCCCGTCGAAGATAAACCACTCATATATATTGGTAGCAATCAGCTGTTTTATCTCTAGGTTTTTCTCGGTTATCCTTTCCCGTAGGAAGTAGAGGAGTAATTCCTGTAATGCTTTACAGTTGAGTTTGTCTCTCCGCAGCATCTCGCTTTTATTGCTGGGTTTCTTCACTTCCAGTATCACCCCCACGGAATCCCGCGACTCTTTCCCATTATGGATGACTAAATCTTTCCTTCCTTTGGTGTTGTTGACATCCTCACCGCCGTAAACGGACGGTGATTCCCAAACCTCACGATTTAGGTTTCTGCTTCTTTCCCTTGCGGGGTTCCGCACCTGCCTTAACAGATTTACTCTGTTCT
>VYLQ01000050.1_pt1 | contig 37599 bp, 42 predicted proteins | sample 5115351 | NCBI WGS metagenome assembly VYLQ01 (sample SAMN12291776, study PRJNA351875) | freshwater metagenome | isolation source: freshwater lake | place: USA: Michigan, Lansing Lake | collected 2013-08-14 | reverse complement strand
AGTCAATCAAAAATCCACCAGAAAAACGCTAGCTTTATCCCATCAAATCCATCGCTCAAAGGTGGGTCAAACAATTACCGGAATCGGTGGGTCAGACTTCCCGGAATAATCAGTGTTATTCAACGTTGGACTACTTACACCGGATGAACTTCAAACTAAAATTGACTCCTTACTAATCACAGGGCCCAAAAAAATTGGAATAAATCTATGTCATTTAGACAAGATACCTTTCAACATAATTGCGAAATACAAATCAGACAGCAGGATAGTTTTTGCTAATTGCGGAGACGGAAAAATTAATTCTTCGAGTCAAATTATTGAAGACTTTAATACAGTTACTCATTTTAAGACTGACAAAGTAGATTATTTCGAGCTTGTGTTAACAGACTTTAAAGGACGTGGAAACTCTATAGAGAGAATCAATTATGGGCCAAGGTTGAATTATCCAAAGGATAAAGGAGAGCTGGACGACACTTACTTTTGGTTTAACCCTGACCATTTAAAAGACAAAACAATACTTCTTGGCTACATGGGCGACTACTTGACTGACAGTATTTACTACTTCACTAACTGCCGCGTTACACCATTGAATGAGTCCTACGGAGAAAACAACATACTTCCCGACATGTATGATATCGAAATAGCCGCAAATATTATAAGGACGATTAATGAAAGAGAATTTATTGACGAATTGAATCAAGTTGTTAGAGTTCTTATACTATTAGTATTTAGTCTTTTAAATGTCGTTGCCTTGACATTCATTAAGACCAAGTGGACACTTGTCAACCTAGTCATAGCAGCACTTGTTTTCATTCTACTAACTGCGACAGGTGGCTTTCTTATAGTTTTTATGTTCTATAAAGGATTTTTTCTAGAGATGGACGAGTTGCCATTAATTTTATTGGTGACCACAATATTTACCGTGTTGACGAATATCAGTGAAAAAAGGGCCAGCCCACAACAAAATGTTTCTTCAATGGTGCGGTGAGGTGTAATCCAAAGTTTATATCTTCGTTCAACATTTGGTTTCGGGGATCCGCCTGCGCGAAGCGCTTCGGGCGGAAAGTCAGGACGAGGCTTCGGAAGCGCTCTACTTGCAGAAGCCCAAACGTTAGGGGCAATTTAAAAACGACAAAGTGACTTCAAGATACTTCATAACATTATCATTTGTTTTGCCAACACTTTTGTTTGGACAGAACCGAGAAGAACTGACCGCAAGTCAAATCGTGGACTCTTCATTAATTTTTTGTGGTGGAGAATTACGTATTTCTAAAATTGAATCAAGCAGAATTAATTATTTACTTATTCAACCTGACCAGACGACTGCAATAATAAATAATCAACTAAAGACTGGTAAAAAATATGTTCAATGCATCTTATCAAAAACAAATTCCCCACAGACTACTTTCTTCAATGGAGAAAAAATAAGCAGAGTTGACGGAAACTCAATCATTCATATAGCTGACTTACAATCAAAAGAGGAAGTGAAACTTAAAACATACAATCAAATTCAATATGCATACAAACAATTAAAATATCAATTAACACGACTACCTGACCAAAAATTCAAAAATTTCGACTGCTTTGTGGTAAATGCAAAAGCCGACAATGGTTATATAACTATAAATTTTTTTGACAAGACTAATTTCAGGCTATTAATGGTAGCATATCCAAATGGCAATAAATCAGCAATGATTGACTACATTTTTAAAGACAGCGTTCTGTTTAATTCACATATTGTGAATACGTTTACGAATTCTAAAGATTTGCAAATATTGAAACTACAAACAATAGATTTAAATGTGAGCATTTCCGATACATGGTTTAATTGCCCATACACGGACAAAATATATATCCCTCAATATATTAAGACTGGGAAATTTGCATCAACAAATGGTGTGTCAACAAAATTTAACAGGACAGAAATTTCAATGGACTACACCGACAGCAATGAGAATGTAGTATTAAAACGATTCTTAGCATGGGGTATTATTTCGCCAGACACTTTTGGTTTGATTGATGAGCAAGCATTTAATAGCAATGAGAAATCTTCATCGTCCCAGATATTAGTTAGAATTGTTTCTTGGGACAAGGACGGATATGTTTGCCAATGGATAACCGACAAGTACACAGACGTTCAGGATTACGAATTAGTTCGGTGAATTTTAAACTGCCCCTAACAATGTGCTTGCACAATGGCCGGTTTCGGTATCCTCATTACTTTCGGTATCTTTATTTAAATTTATCATGTGGGACAGGTCGCAAACTGGTTGGTCGTGGCATTCCGCTTCGCTTCATTGCCAAGCCCTCCTATTCCGGCCACTGAATAAGCACTAACGTTAGCGGTAATTTTAATGACAACTAAATACTACAATATTTCGAATGCTGCCGGGACAAAAGAGACCGGGATGGAATATCCGCAAGTTAAATCTATGTCAAAAGGTTATGACTTAAATGCTTCAAACTCGGTTTGGGCCCTTCATGAAGTTCGAAATCAGAAGCCATTATTCAAACCTAACCTAGACAGTTTTGTGTTGTATAAAAAAGCTGGCTTGACAGATGTGATCAGCGCTGGCTATATTGGGGGCCGAGGGCTTCTGATTAGCGATCGTTTTAAGAAACTTCTTCAAAAATTCAACCTTACAAAACACATCTTCTTCCGAGCAACCGTACTAAAAGAAGAAAGTTCACATCAATATTTTTGGATGCATCTGGTTGAGTCTGACTACCGTCAATATGTTGTTTTCTCTAAGACCAAATTTTCAAATAAACCGAGACTTAAATTAAAGGACTACTACGACTATACGAGATATGACAAGGAGAAAGATCAGTTCGGGATTCTTCGATCTGATTTCGTTACCCTCAACAAGGATTTTGATAGATCACTTGACCTTTTTATGATTTCTGCGTTTGATCAAAACTTATATGCTTCTGACAGACTAGTTGAAAGAATAAAGGACGTAGGAATTACCGGACTTCAAATAGAAAAAGCTAAAAACCTTGCATTTGACGAGTAAAAACTACCGCTAAGAAAGTGTCTAATCAATGGCGGGGTTCAGAGTAAATTTCTAGTTTATTTTTTCAAAATACGTTTGGTGTCGTGGGATAGTGATGCGCTTCGAATTCCTGCCACTGTTTATGCACAAACGTTGTGGCTCATGCCGTTCGACAATTCTGGCTTCGAAAACGGGTGACATTCAGAGAATAAAACTAATTGGACACCGTTGACATCTTAGCGAAGCTAAATCAACCAAAACCCATGACAAACAAACTAACTGGACTTGTGCTCACATTTATTTTTATCTCCTGTGGACACAATGAAAGAATACAAACCACTGACAACTCACTGACAGAGTTCTCGAGATATTATTCGGAACCGACAAGTGAGAAAATGTATTCACAACAAGTTCAAGACACTTTTAAACTTTTTAAAGTAACACCAAAAGGATATAGCAATGATTCGACTAAAAAGTATCCTTTGATAATAATTCTTGACGCCAACGCATTTTTTGAATCGACAGTTTCAGAGTTGAAGTTTAACTCGTTTATTGGACAAATTCCAAAATCAGTTGTAATTGGAGTGGGCTACAAAGACTTTCCGACAATGGATTCTTTAAGGTCAAGGGACTACACCTTCCCGACAGGTATTCCGGAATATGAAATGACTTTGAGTGGCGGAGCTGACAAATTCAAAAGGTTTATTGACCAGGAATTAATTCCCAAGTTGACAAGAGAATATGAAATCGACATTGATAGGTCTGTTATTTGCGGACATTCATTTGGGGGTTATTTCACATTGTACTATGGACTGAAATCAATTGAGGAAAACTCGTTTACAATAAAAAACATAGTTTCGGCAAGTCCCTGTCTATTCTACAACAATAGGTATTTGTTTGAAATGGAAAGAAATATTAGCAAGCCGACAAATGAAGTTCCCCTAAATTTTTACATAAGTATGGGCAGTGAGGACCTGGTTGAAGATGAGTCAAAAGGAACCCTTGACGCATTTGAAAAACAAATTAGTGACCGGAACTACGAAGGACTAAGGATAAAGAAAGCCGAATACAGTAACTTTGGGCACATTGACGCAGCAGTTCCAGGATTTATTAAGGGACTGACATACAGCTTCGAAAAATAGATTTTGTAACGGCACAAGCCACAACAATGTATTTGCGTCAAGCGAGGTTGACGTGTAATCCAACGTTTTCGTATCTTTAACGCGTTCGGTGTCGGGGACAGGACGCAGCTTCGAAAGCCCCGCTCAAACGCAAATACTCACGTTGGTAGCAAGCCATTTTAATACTCGGCAGACAATGAAATTAACAGAGGACAAAATTGTTGTTTTCCTTAAGAACTACTTAGAGAGTACCGGCTGGTTCATCGGTGACAATTTTCGACTTGGACATAAACACGGGCTTGACATTAAGGCTACCAAGAATGGACAAACATTAGTGGTTGAGGCAAAAGGAGCAAAAGCGAGTGACAATGCTCACAATAAGAAACGAAAGCAATTTGACAGTGGCCAAATTAAAGTTCATTTCGGAAAGGCTATTGTTAAGATGTTAGAAGAGAAACTTAAAGACCCAAAAGCGACATTGGCAATTGCGCACCCAGACGACTCTGATATTAGAAAACACATTGGAGAACTAACTCCGTTTCTCAAGGACTTGGGAATAAAACATTACTGGGTTGACGAGAAGGGAAATGTAACCGAAGATTAAAGACTTAGAAAATAGAAAGCGACATGGACCCAATATTAGTATTACCTTTCTCTGAGAACATGGTGGTTAACGATTGGAGAGAAAATTTCCAAAGAGAGACGGTTATTCCATTCTTATCCCTTCGACCAGACAGCAAAAGGGGTTTGATAACCGTAATCTTCAACAAAAAAAACAAACAAGTGTTTGACAATTCAAATAAAGGGCTCAAGGACTTATAATCCGACATTGCCGACAAGAAAATCGAAAAAAGAGAAATTCAAGAATTACACATGGTTTAATAAGTTCAATATTCAGAAAGGACTCGCGGATTATTATATTCTATTTGGACTTTTTATTACAAACCCGACTAACGAAATCGATGCTAAAAGAATTAAACAGACCGACTGGTACGACCACATACTGTTAGTTTTCTCAGAGACCGAAATGATAAACTTTTTAAATGGACTAAAGCAAAAACGGGAAGACAAACCCGACAGTAGTTTTAGTTTTGGTTTCAATGACAAAAAGAGAGTAATTCAGACAAGAGGCTTTTTTTAGGACGAGGCAGACTTTGAAAAAATTAAAACGTGGGACAGACAAAAAAATAATGCAGCCGACCCTTCGCATTTTTTAATAAGATTGTGCTCCGACTTGCCCCGCTTCATTTGGCATATGCCATAGCCGCACAAACCCACCACGACACAAAAGCTATGGCAAGAGCCAAATTCCCCCGCAATGAACCCATCGTAGATGTCCTAATCTGACACACCTATGTTCAGTATTGAACGGAGTGATTAAAACTTACTTTGAAATGAAGCTGGTTTTAGTGATTGGGATTGGCACGATTGTTATCCTACCGTATTCACTAAACCTATGGAATAATTTAGATTTGCTATATGCTTAAGAATTACCTAAAAACCTCGTTCCGTAATCTACTTCGTCATAAGAGCTACACATTCATAAATGTTCTTGGCTTGACGGTCGGACTTGTCACTAGCATTTTTATCCTGCTTTGGATAATTGATGAATTATCTTTCGACCGCTTCCATTCAGATGCTGACCGCATTTTTAAAGTAATGGTCAACAACACGTATCCAGATGGAAAGATTGAAACGTACCCTGCCACTCCGGCTAAACTGAAGGATGTAATCATAAAAGAAATTCCTGAAGTAGAATTAGCAGCCCAGTACAGCATGGAGACAGAATTGTTGGTAAGGCATGAGACCAAAGCGTACAATGAAATTGGAATTTATGCTGACCCAACACTCTTCAATATACTTAGTTTTCAAATTGTAAAAGGCAGTGAGGCCCAACCGCTATCAGACATTAAATCAATTGCTATTTCTGAAAGACTCGCAGAAAAATTATTTAAAAACGAAGACCCTATCGGGAAATCGCTGAACCTCGGAGCATCTCATGAACTTATCATTACCAGCGTCTTTGCTAACATCCCCGAACATTCATCTCTTCAGTTTGACTTTGTTGCTTCGTTCGAACTCTTTACAAAAGAAAACCCGTGGACACAACACTGGGGAAGTGGTGGCACCCGAACAACTGTGCTGCTGAAATCATCGGCCTTTGTTGACATTGCAAATCAGAAGATTGCTGATTTGATAAAGAATAACTGCCCTGATTGTACCACATCATCTTTTCTATTTCCCTACGTAAAGTCAAGACTGTACAATGAATTTGAAAACGGAAAGAACGCAGGAGGCAGGATACAACAGATTTACCTTTTCGGTGCAGTGGCCATACTAATTCTTGTAATGGCATGTATTAATTTCACAAATCTTTCCACAGCCAGAGCAACCAGTCGAAGTCGTGAAGTAGGGATTAGGAAATCAATAGGTGCTCAAAAAAATGGCCTTATTGTTCAATTCATTTCCGAGGCGATGCTACTGTCTTTCAGTGCGCTGATATTCGCTATTGTAATTGTTCAACTCTTTCTCCCATTCTTTAATGAAGTTACCTCCAAAGCTATCTGGTTAGACGTAAGCAATCCCGTGTTCATTGTAGGAACATTGGGGATTACAGCGATTTGCGGATTGCTTGCGGGAAGTTATCCTGCTTTTATCTTATCAAGATTTAATCCTGTTAAAGTCTTGAAGGGAGACACTCAACTGGGTCTAACTGGAAATACACTTCGTAAGTCGCTGGTCATAGTTCAATTCACCACTTCTATAATACTGGTTGTTGGAAGCATTGCCATGTACAAGCAAATAGTTTTTATCAGTGAAAAAAATCTTGGATTTGATAAAGACAATATCATAGTGGTTGACCAAAATGAAGGTATTGTTAAATCTTACTCAGCTATTAAAAATGACTTGCATCAGTTAACCTCTGTTAACGGTATCGCCTTTGGAGGAAACAACATATTTACAATTCCCATTACCACAAAAGACCCCGTTTGGAGCGGCAAGCCGGATAACTCTTCCATCCTCTTTAAAATATACCGATGTGATGCTGAATTCATTCCGACATTGAACATTAGAATACAGAACGGTAGAAACTTTATTGACGGTCAGGATGCTTCCAACTATATCATTAACAGGAAGGCTGCGGAAGTTATGGGATTGACGCTTGAAAATGCGGTTGGGAATGAGCTTGAAATGTGGAATGGCAAGGGAAAAATAATCGGCACTACAGAAGACTTCCATAATGATAACTTAAAGTTTGGCATTGAGCCTATGATATTCATGTATTCTGAAAATGTTGGCTCCCACTATTTCATTAAGTTAGGAAGCGAATTACCCATAACTGCAAGTATCGAGCAAATTGAGAGTATATTCAAGAAGCACAATCCTGATTACCCGTTTGAATATACTTTTCTTGATGACGTTTTCAACAATGAATATCAAGCAGAAGCAGTCATTGGAAAACTATCTTTAAGCTTTACTGTAATTGCTCTTCTTATTTCATGCTTAGGGCTATTTGGCTTAGCTTCGTTCACTGCTGAAAGAAGAACCAAAGAGTTAGGAATCCGAAAGGTGATGGGTGCCTCCGTTGGAAATTTGGTAGTTATGCTTTGTAGTGATTTTACTAATCTTGTTTTGGTTAGTTTATTTATTGGCTTTCCAGTCTCTTGGTATCTTATTCGTGAATACTTGTCAGACTATGCCTTTCACGCTGAAATCAATTTAGGTATTTACATTTTAACGTCAATTGTCATGTTGTTTATTGTGCTACTTTCTGTAGGATACCAATCTTCAAAAGCAGCGATATCAAATCCGGTAGACTCATTACGTAATGAGTAGTTGGAAGCCATAGGTTCTTAAGTAGTCGCACACACTTTGGCAGGCCACACATCCGACCCTCATCCAAAGCCAGCCAAAGAGTGTGCTCAGTGTAGTGTAAGTGGAGAAAGTTATTAATGAAAAGTGCCCACCGCACGACTGAATTATAAAGAGTGGTGCAACATTAACGAGGGACGAATAACATGGCTACGAATGAAGTGAGGAGAAGGGCCCTACTACTGCCAATCGAGTAGCCCGCCCTACTAGCATGTGCTAGCAGAGGCTCTCACACCACTCCCGCCTAAGTGGGATAAATTCCCGTACGGGTCTCGTATACAGCGGTTCATTGAGTTGAGGAGAAACTTTCTCGTAATAAGAAAGCAATGATTCATAGCCTCGCTTGATGAGGCGTTCCAGTGTGATGTTCTCGCTTCATTTAGTTTTTGCTACACAGCAAAACCACCTTGCAACATGCTAATTGGCTTCGCCAACTCGCCAATGAGAGACTTGCACTCTCTGGAATAGTTCGGTATCTTTCGCTACCATCGCCCATGCTGGGTGCACACAAAAGCTTGCGTCAAGCGGGGTTGACGTGTAATCCAATGTTTTCGCATCTTTAGTGCGTTCGGTGCAGGGTCCCCGTCTTCGCGAAACGCTTCGGCTGGACAAGCAGGACGCGGCTTCGAAAGTCCCGCTCGAACGCAAAGACTCAAGTTGCATCCATTATTAGACCAACATAAATTGACAACATATGAGACGACAGGCTAAGACGTTTACACTTTCTACAATTCTGTTAATACTGGTAACAATGACTACCTGTCGCTTTAACAGTCAGTATTTAAACAGAGAAGAAGATAAGAGGGACGCAGAAAAAATAACAAATGAACTTTTTAAATTAATGACAGCGAAGGACTACGAGGCAACTACGAAACTGTTTAGCAAAAAATTCTTTGAAGTAACTGACAAAGAAAAGCTATTTAAAATATTCTCCATGACGTCTGAAAAATTAGGCGTACTTGAGAGAACAGAAATCTTGACATGGGAGACGAGAAGAGTAGAGGGTTCCAATCCGGTAGCGGACTACGCGTTTGTATACAAGTGTACATATGAGAAATTTCCGGCCAAGACGACAATTAGATTAACGAGAGAAGAAGACGGACAGATAAGAATAATTTCATACAACATCAACTCTGATGGCTTTTTAAATATTTAATAAAACCGTCCCGCCCAGAATGTATTAGCCACAAGCTGGGTTCACGTGTAAATCAACGGATTTGAAATCTTGTGTGGCGGACGAGATAAATGAGTTCAGAGAATGCTTACTTCCCACAACACTAGAGTGCAGTAAGTGGGTGAGACGATGCGTGATTGAAGTTTGTAGTTCTTTATTTATCTTTATGATGTTGGAAGGGCGAAGGTTTTATTTTCTCGCCGGCCACAAGCTAAACGTAGTGGGCAACCTTTCTTATGAAACTTACAGACAAGCATATTGAGTTCGAAAATACGTGTCGACAAATGTTCGCTGAACAAGTGATACGTAAAGTGATATACGGAGAGTTGAAATATTTTTCTAACGAAGAAGGAGAAAACATTAATCCCGAACCATTCTATAAAACAAAGTACACCGATATAGACACCCTTGACCACTCTATATACTTCAAGACAGACAATCAAATTATCTACGTCTACTGGGACAATACTTTTGTCTCCTTCGGACTTTCATCTAAGCTGATTGAGTTCAATGAGAGCACCAATAACTATGAACAGAAGTGGGACGTTTCGGATCAGACCAAATGGGTAAGTGTAATTGGACAGATAATTGTTGACTTCAAAATTCATTGGGAGGAATCTTGGACTTCAAACCTGGATGGTAGCCATAAAATGATCTTCGTATATCCACAGTCCTTTGTACTGACTACTGAAAATAGTCAAAAAATAATACTAAGTGCTTCCGAATTTACAAGAGATAATGAAGATGAAATTTACAGGTCAATGGACAACATACTCGTAACGACAAACTTACAGTTGGCAAGACAACTTAAATTGATTGTGTGAAAGAAAGACAGCCCTGAACAGAATTTTTCTGCAATGGTGCCGTGACGAGTTAACTTAAAGTTTTATATTCGTTCAACGCTTGGTTTCGTGGAACCAGCATTCGCGAAACCCTTCGGCTGGACAAGCAGGACGCGGCTTGAAAAGCACACTACTGAGTAAACACAAACATTTGGAGCCATTTAGGCACACCCCATGAGCCACATGACAAGAAAGATTTTGTTCTTCGCGACTATAGGTTTTCTTTTTCAATCATGCGGTTTTTGGTTGTATAACTATCGAGCTGCCATTGACAGTAATTTTGTTATTCCTAATGAGCATGCGGATACAACTATTCGTTATAAAGTCGGACAAATGATCTTTAGACAGTCTTTTAAATCTGACCTATATCACCGCTTCGCCTCCAAGACCTACGACACGCTGGGTTTTTACGGGCCTGACTACCATACTTTAAAATTTAGAATATCAGAATCTAATAAATCGACAAATGTTCATTTTACTTTCTTTGCGTTCAATGGTTGGCGTAGCCGGCCTCCAAACAAACTGTTCATCCAGTCATTTCGCGACAGCTTAAAAAACAAATTCGGTGCGACAGAGACGGTGGTTAAGGACTTTAACAACGAAAAGAGAAGAAAAAACGGTACTTAACAAAAGCTTATTGCAAGCGGGCAACACCTTGCACAATTGAAGTATGTAGTTCTTTATTTATCTTTAACACCCCGCGAGGCGCGGGGGACAAGGCGCAGGTTTTAATTACCGGCCAGCAATAAGCTAAACATTGGTAGCAATAATTTTTTATGAGAGTACTGTTTCTAATAGTTGGGACCTTCCTTTTAATTTCATGTGGGACACCGAAGACATTTATGTACGGTGAATTCGAGCAAATCGAGTATAAAGACAATAAATTAATTCTGAAAAAGGACTCATTTGAATTCGTAAATACACACAAGCCATTTGATCTTGCAGTTTACCCATGTTGCGGGGACAGAATGGCGTTCGGGACTTGGACGCAAGATAAAGACACAGATTACTTGAGACTTTCAAGCCCTTGGTACATAATGTCATCAATCCTGAACAGTCAAGTTAAAGAAAGTATAGACCAAAGCGACTCATTGACTTTCATTATTACCAATCCAATTGAAAAACATAATGACAAATTTAATGATGGATTAAGGGAGCTTTCTTATAGTATTGCTTTGAAGACTAACAACTTCAAACTTGACAACATTAGAGAATCTAAAGAGACCATAATTAAAATAAAACGACCACGAGACACTGTCGTTGAGTCAATTAGAATATACGTAAAACCGGTTAGTAATTTGGGACAGCCCATTAACACGACAGGAATTGATGTGAACGAATATGTTGTCAAAAATCAAGCATCAAACAAATATTTCATTGACATTCCGCAGCTAACTCACGAATTCTTGAGCTCAATGAGACTAGAAAACGACTTTGTTAAGATTGTGAATTCGGACAAACTTGAGTGGGACGGAAAATACTACAAGAGGAAGATGTGAGTTTCAAAAATTACAGCAGCCAACAAAATGTTTGCGCAATGGTGCGTTGACGTGTAGCCCAAAGTTTATATCTTCATTCCACGTTTTGCGTCGGGGACAGGACGTGGCTTCGGAAGCCCACCACTGCGCAAATACAAACATTGGTAGCAATCGGGCCCGGACAAATTTGTGTTCCAAAAAAAGAACGACAGTTTACTAACAAAAATTTCCCACGGGGACAAGTGAACAGCTTCCGGGGCAACTTGGACTTTTGGAAAATTAAACCGATGGACAGATTAAAAAATAATACAGAAGACCCTTGCATTTTTAAGAAGATTGTGCTCCGACTTGCCCCGCTTCATTTGGCATATGCCATAGCCGCACAAACGCACCTCGACACCAAAGCTATGGCAAAAGTCAAATTCCAATAACTCCGTATCTTCACAATCAGTTAGGTAAATATTTTTGATTTTTACTGAGAACATTGGATAGCTAATTTTGAATATGATAAACACTTCGCTCGACTCCTTTAATTTCTACTTTCTTTTTGCTGTTTTTCAAGGTGTCGTTTTAGCTGGACTTATTCTATTTGCCAAGCCGCTGAACAAGCCACACCTTTATTTAGCTTTGCTCCTTTTAGTTTTCTCATTGTCGCTACTGCACCTTGCACTGGCGCAATCAATTCACGCCTTCAATGCAAAATATCCAATTCCTATGGACTTTAGTCTAGCGTATGGACCGCTTGCTTATTTACATGTGGTTTCAATCAAAAACCCTAGACGGAAATTGTTCTTGGGTGACCTCGTCCATTTTTTGCCTACCCTCCTCATTGATGGCATTTTATTTTCAACATTTTTCATTTATGCTGGTACTAATATGACCTGGGCCTATGCAAACTTAGAGATTATTCAAACAGTAGCGTTAGGAATTACTTTATTGAGTTTAATGCAGTTGTGCGTTTATACTATTGCCGCATATAGAAAACTGCGTCAGGATCGAGACGAGTTGAAGGAATTTTTAAAAATTAGAACTTGGCTCAATTGGCTCCTCTTTTCATGGGTTTGTATTATTGTTTTTTTGTTAATAGTAATACCTGCTTCGCTATTTAACATTGAAAAACTGGATGAGAATTCTTTCATGCTCTACAATCCTTTCGGCATAATCATGGGTTTGTGCATTTATGGACTTGGATATCTATATCTCCTCAAATACAGAAAGACGATTGATACTTACATTGATCGGATGGAGAGGTTTAAATTTTCAGAAGAAGAGCTTGAGCATAGAAAGCAACTCCTTTTAGAAATGCTAGAGACTCAGAGATCTTACAAAGACCCGGCAATCAGTGTGACCAAACTGGCTCAACAACTAGGCTGGCCGGTCAACGACTTGTCATTTTTGATAAATGAAGCATTTCGCACGAATTTCAACGACTGGATCAATAATTACCGGATAGAGGTTTTTAAAGAACTACTTCGACATCCTGAAAACAGAAAATACTCCATTTTGGGACTTAGTCAAGAAGTGGGTTTTAGCTCGAAGGCATCTTTTTACAGGGCATTCAAAAAAGTAACAGGGGTCACTCCAAGTGACTATCTAAAGTCTAACGAGCTCAAATAAGTCTCAAATCGCAATCTGAGACTTGTATTATTTTAGGCAGGCTCCCTTGTCTTGCATATTTGCCTAAAAATCAATCTTATTATGAAAACAATTCAGGCAGTTATTGTCATACTTCTAATCGGAAATTTGAAAGCCATTTCTCAAGTTAAAAATCTAGAAATCAAACAAGGAAAGTTTCGCACAGTTGACAAAACAATAATTACCGGAGAAGTAGGCTACCTCACCGTTCCGGAAAATCGCCAAAGCCCTCATTCGCGAAGCGTTAAGATTAAGTTTGTGCGCCTTAAATCCCTTTCCGAAAATCCGAAGGAGCCCGTGGTTTATTTAGAGGGTGGCGGAAGCGCGAGTACGTGGCAAGCTGAGAGCCCGAAAGATCTGACGGATTGGTTGCCAATCCTCAAAGTCTCTGATGTAATCTTTGTCGATCAAAGAGGAACCGCAGACAAAGAACTTGTCTACATCTGGAGAGGAGCATACCCAAACGATTTTTTGGCCTCTGAACAAGCAGCGGGCTTTCACTATCAGAAACTTTGCCAGGAAGCTCTGGCAAACTTTGAAAAGAAACGCATTGACGTATCGGGCTACAACATTGTGGAGCATGCTAAAGACATAAGCGAACTGGCCGAGGCATTACAAATAAAAAAGTACTCGATATTTGGATTTAGTTTTGGCTCTCACATCGGTTTGGCGCTGACAAAACTTTTTCCTAGTCAAATTTCGAATGCCATTTTTGTTGGGGCAGACGGTTTGGACCAATCATTCAACTACCCTTTTTATCTGAACGATCAATTCAAAAAAATTGCGGATATGGCCGCCCAAGACTCTTCTATTAATAAAATCATTCCCAATCTCAACGATTTACTTAAAAAGATTATGACCAAACTAACTACAAACCCTTTGGAATTGAATGCAAAGCATCCGCTTACGGGTAAAACGATGAAAGTGAAGGTAGGATCTTTCGGGTTGGCCTTAATCTTAAGACTGGAAATAGACGACACAAACGATATACCAGCGATTCCACGATTACTATACAACATTGACCAAGGCAATTATTCGATGTTGGAATGGTTTGTCCAAAAAAGACTTGCTTTTGCTTATGCCGTTCCCGGTAATGGTATTAATCAGGCATTAGCATCAGGGGTTTCTGATGAGCGTTTGCTTGAGATAGAAAAGCAGCTAAAAGAAAATTTGTTTGGAAATGTTGTAAACTTTCCGTTTTACGATGCGAGAAAGGTGTGGCCAATCAATGTTGTAAACATGGATATGTCAACTGTATTAACTACTTCCGTGAGAACACTTTTTGTTACAGGAAGTTTAGATTGCCGAACCCCTGTTCAACAAGTGACTGAAATCATGAAAGGATTCAACAATGCAACTCATCTTATCGTTGAAAATGCGGGTCATGAGCAAGCCATGTGGGATACTGAAATATTTGACGAGGCAATACCACAGTTCCTTTCAGGCAAAGATGTGAGTCAAATCAAAGCTTCTTCTAAAGAAATAAAATTCATCCCCCTTACAGGTTCTCATGATGGGCATCCATCTATCAAGTAATTTTTAAATTACTGCCTTGCATGGTCTCTGTGAACATTCAACCTCACACACTTTGGCAGGCCACACATCCGAACCCGCATCCAAAGCCAGCCAAAGAGTGTGCTCAATGTAGTGTAAGCGGAGGGAGTTGTCAATGAAGAATGCCCCACCGCGCGACTAATTAATGAAGAGTTGTGTAAATTAACGGGTGACGAAGGACACGGCTTCGAATTGGGTGTGGAGAAGAGCCCTACTACTGCCAACAATGTATCCTTTGCCTCAGGCGGAATTGCCGTGTAATCCAACGTTTTCGTATCTTTAATGCGTTCGGTGTAGGGGACCCGCCTTCGCGAAATACGTCGGCTGGACAAGCAGGAAGCGGCTTCGGTAGCGCGGTACTGGAGAAGCACAAACGTTGTGCGTCATTTTGAAAAACCTATTGAGAATTAAAACGAATGAGAGCTAAAAATATAATTTTGTTTATTTTGACATTTTTATTGACTGTACTATTCGTAACAAAAATTAATTTTCAACCAAACTTTGTTGAATTGGACATAAACGAAATATTTTATTTTGGATATTTGCCTACTACCGCAGACCCCAAAAACTATGATTTTTTAGTTGAGAATGAAGATAAAAATGGATATAGTTTCCCAAGACACGAACCGAAAAAAGTAATACTTTTCTCAAACTTTAACTATTGGAAGAGTGAATATATACTTACTAATGAACAAAGCGAAAAACTACTTAAAATATTAAATGATAGTAATAGTTATAGATGGGGTGAATTAGGAACACCAGAAGTTCATTATTATCTTAAATATTATAACGACAAAAACGAATTGATAGGATTTACAAAAATTGACCAAGAAGGAATGGCGTACTCAGAACCATATCTGACAAAAATGAAATGGTGTGGTTTGAAAAATATTGACGAGATAAATAAACTGATAAGTGAAATTGAAAAATAAAAAACGAACGCACAACAGCAGTTTGTAAAATGGCGGGTTCAGTGCTAAATTGAACATTCAGTTTTCAAATAAACATTAGTTCTAAATTGAAAGTAAGTGCTTCTAAATCCGCCCTAACGCAAAGCCGCAAAACGTTAGCGTCAAGCAAGGCTTCGATATGAAAAAAGTGTTAACGATTCTATTTGGAGTAGGAGTCATAAGCTACCTCGGACTGTATTTCTATTTCTATTCCACACAAGGGGACAGGTTTAAATCTCTTAAATTATCATCGGACTTTAAATTCAAGTTTGAAGAACCTTTCGAAGAACTAAATTTTAAATCAAAAGACGGTGGGCAAATAAATTCCTTGCTTTTTAAGAGAGACAGCTCACGTGGAGTAATCTGCTTTTGGAAAGGCAATGGTGGAAATCTTGACGCGTGGGGACTTATGGCTGCACTGTTTTTAAAATGCAACTATGACATAATTATTACCGACTACAGACAACATGGAAAGAGCACGGGAGAAATTACGCTCGACAATTTCTATTCAGACTCGCAAACAGTATATGATTTTTTAAAATCGAAATATCCAGAAAATAAAATAGCAATTGTTGGTTACTCACTCGGGACAAGCATTGCATCACATCTGGCCACCGACAATAATCCATTCATGACAATATTGGTTGAACCTCGCGAGAAATTTGAGAACCGGTACTTGGATGCACTATTTTTCCCGCTTCCCAAAATTAACAAGTTTCCATTTAGGACTGATTTAGACATTCAGAAAGCAAAAGGCAAAATCGCTATTATTTGTGGGACAAAGAGTGCTCTGCTCAATGACGCTCTTGAACTTAAAAAACTACTGAAAACGGACGATCGCTATTTTGAAATAAACGGAGCGACACATCAAACCATTTTGGGAAACAAAGAGTTTGAGAAAATAGTTTACGACCTACTAAATGAGACTTCCAGTCGTTAACAAAAACTTGTTGCAAACAGGCGGGACTGTGCATCATTGAAGTTTGTAGTTCTTTATTTATCTTGGCGTATGGGACAAATATCGACCCGAACTTTATAGCCTAGTTAAAGACATGTTAGAAAATAAGCTCGCTAATGACATCATCGCAAATCATTCTTTTCACTAATTATTTTTAAATGAGATTCGAGTTAGAGTTGCAATACGCGGACTTTCATCCAGACCAAGTAGACAAAGTTGGGCTCGTGGATTTAGACCAGGCATTAAATATTATTCATTCTTACCCATGGGATAGAGAATTCGAAAAGATGAAAGAAAGGGATAGGGACAATTTAACGTCCACCATCCCAGCTATTTCACTAAAGAATAATGACAAAGAAATAGTAATCATTTCCGCACGTGACAGGGACAGTTTTATCATTGAGTTTAAAAATGCTACTCATAGTGGAGAATTGATTATACCGCACAACTCCTTTGAAAACCAACAAGGTTTTTCAACTGAAGAGCTTATTGCGAGATTTTATGATAACACGCTAAAGGCAACTCTTACACTAAAACCATTAACGAGGGCTGAGAAAGATGAGACCAAAATATTTGAACTCAGAGAATATCCATTATTCATCTCTGGACTTACCGTAGCCATTTTAACCTTGATATTGATCTTTGATTTGGCATCAAATGGTCTCACTGCCCAAGCATTACCTGCCGTATATTTTGTGGGTATAATTATGATGAGCATGGGATTCTCTGCCCTGCTGACAGTACAATACCTGTTAACCGATTGGGGCAAACAAATATCGTTTGAACAAGACGGCGTGTTGACAATCAAACAAAAGGGAAAAGAAGTAAAACTAAAAAGAAGTGAAATTGACCACGTTGCTGTCGTTGAAAATAACAATAACCATCGTACTTTAAGATATTACAAATATGCAAGAATCAAGACCAAGGATGGGAAGGCACTCATCGTTACATCGTTCATTATGGAGCCACTGGACCTCGTTAATAAATTGAAAATGAATCACAAAGAAGAATCTGTTTTTCTTCCGACAATTAACTATGATTTGCTCTCAGAAAAACAAAAAGAAAAAATTAAAAGGGACAAGGAAAAGAAAAAGAATGAATTTCTTGAGAAATTTAAGAACTTCGAGGATTCAAAACTGAGACAACTAATTGCGGACAAGAAGAGCTACACGGACGATGCCATCGAGGCGGCAACAGTAGTATTAGAGCGGAGAAAAAAAGTTACAGCGGCCAACATAAATTAATAATGTACAGTTTTAAAATCCCGCCACTGTAAAAAGATAAACATTGACAGGACCTTCCCGGTCACTCAAGAAAGATGAAAGTAACGGAAGAACTTAAATTATCCATCGAAAAAATATACCATGTTTTTTCACGTTATCCAGTCCGTTCCTCAATAGACGGATGTCCATGCTGTGTTTCAACGAGCGACAAAGAAACAATTCATTCAAAGCAACTTAGGCAATTGCAGGAGGAGGATATTTCAAAATACACTTCAAAAGCAATGACCACTTGGGGAGACGTCGAAGACTTCAAGCATTACTTGCCGAGAATTTTTGAATTAGCCTCAACAACTGAGTTTATAGTAGACACATTTATTGTTTTAGGTAAACTCGACTATGGAAAATGGATCGAATGGGAACTTGATGAAATTGAATCAATAAATGATTTTCTATTGGCATGGTGGACCAACTCGACAAAACATAAGAGCTATTTTGACAGAGAATTACTAATTGAAATATCTAAAAAGATAGGAGACATATCGACTCTTCTTGACAAATGGGTATTGAATTTTGAAGACAACAGTTTCACTAACTTTATTGAATTTGTATATGAAGACATCAATAATATTATGTTAAAAAAGCCTCCGTACAAAGAATTCAACCCATTGACTACTGACAACATGCTGCGTTGGATTCTAAGTAAAAAGGATTTGGTTGAAGAAGGGTTTTTTAAGTTCGAAAAATCAAACCCCGATCTTGCAGAACAAATCTCCAACGTCCTTTATATAATGGAGAGAACACCGGCACCGAAGGAATGAAGGTAGCTCCTATTTATTTTCTTCTAGGCCAATCATTGATTGCTGGCGACAACCACATCTACGTAAAAAGCGAACTAATAGAGACGACAGACACTGGAGGAATTAATCTTGCGTTTTGGGTAATAGGTGGTCTCGTCACCATTGCAACTCATGGGATATATTCACTCTCGCCAAGAAGAAAATTAAAATTGATGACAGGTGAAAAAACTACCCACATCATAATGATTTTTGATGGCATTTAAAGCTATGTATTTCGTTTTAAACTCAGTGGAGATTGAAAAACATTGCGTGCCATTCGTTTTGATAAATTATTCTATGCCAACATTAAATCCTGAAGACTTCAAGAAGAGGCTTGAAACGGAGCTGAAGAAAATAAACGGCGATATTGAGTTACTTCCGGAGATCAACCAATCAAACGACTTTGCAAAGCCCTTTATTGAACTTGATGAACATGGCCTTTACTATGTATGTCGCGAGAGAGGGGAGGAAATATTTAGAAAAGTGCCTTTTGACCTTGACGAACTCCTTTACGAGATATTTGACGCTGTAACATTTGAGATGGCAATAAAGTGGGAGGCACAAAACAGAAAAGAAAATGAAGATTTTCGACTTCAACTCTTTGCAAAGCAGGTAGAACTGATGACAACCATATATGATGACTTTGGCCAGCGAACCAATAGCCGACTTCAAAGAATTGTAAAGTTTTAATCTGTAAAAAATACGCTACGCTTACAATTTGACTATGAAAATACAACTATTCATCATCGGACTAATAGCCGTTTTGTGCCCACCTGCAAAGGGACAAAAAATTCAGAACGAACAGTCAGATTCAATTGAAAGGATAGAATCAGCCAAAACCGACCACACGGGCAACACAGCGCTGGAAATAGCGAACTGTGATCAGATCGAAATTGAAGATTACATTTCTCCCACAGGTGACTTTGTTAAATACCATAAAAATAATGGACGTATTAAAATAGAGTGGGGAAATAAGCAATTCACGCGAACTCTAAAAAATGATTTCAATTGTTCTCAACCACTTACGGGGATACCATCGGTTCGGTGGACCACTTCATCCTACATTGGACTTGGTTACAGCTGCGGTTCCCCTTGTTGGGGGTTAATAATTCTGCCCATGAACCAGACGGATTCAATCTTTGAAAGAATGTACGACTTAGCTATAGATACCAAGAACAATCAGGTCGTGTGCCTGGACAACGAAAAATTCAAACAACTGACCGTTGAAAATTGGAAAACAGGAAAAAAGACTGAAATAAAAATTAAGGTATCGTGCGAATCCGCCTTTCCTGGCTATTGCATTGACTCGGTCAAAATTCAAAATGATGAACTGTATGTAAGGTGGAAAGAGCTCCCCAAGGGAAAAGAGGATGGAAAAGTAATATCGGAATTTATTAAGATAGACAAGTGACTGCGCCTAACAACGGATTAGTGTCAAGCGGAGTCATCGTGCCGTTGGAAGTTGTGTGATATGCAGCATGAACGAAGTTTAAGAACCCACAAATCGCAAGGAATCACTGACAGCTATTCATTCAACCACCATAAAAATATATACGTTTGAAATTTTTTGATTACGTATTTTTTAGACTTTACAAATTCTATGAAAGTTTTTACCTCGGAGCTTTCTATGAACAACCACCAATTTCACTGTCAATTGCACTCCTTACATTGACTCAACTTCTAACCCTTGATTTAGTTTACATTGGTCTACAGAATCTTGGGCTATTACACAACCTAAAGACAAGCACGTTAACAGATCTAATGATGCTTGCACTTATTTATTTCATTAATTGGTACAGATACACAAAACTAAAAACCGTAGCCAAATTGCAAGAGGAATGGGGGCGACAGAATATAAAAATAAAAACAGCAGGAACTCTTCTAACAATCATTTATATCTTTGGCACATTTATCCTTGCTTTATACTTAACTGGATTTTTTAAAAAGTAATGCAGACCGACAGCTTTGATTTTACCTCAGACACGGTGATGCGTAGCTCCTATTTTCTTATCTTTATTAGGTTCAAAATGGAAAGGTATTAATGACACACCAGCACGAAGCTGAAGATTGAATGCACCAGAAATAAATAACATATGGAAATAACAAAAAATCAAAATGATGCAGTTAATGACATTGTCGAAATGGTTGTAAACGTCATTGGAAATGGATCGAGAGCGATAGATACAACAGAGGCAATTTCCAGCACCGCAAGATTGGCAGGAAGTTTTTTATTTAGGTCGTTTGGGTTCACTATCGATAATGCAAAAGCCGGAACTGTCATGCTTTCCGAAGAAGCAAACATCAAGGGGCCACAACTTGTTACGATCACACATGTAGTACTCCAAAATTTTGGAATCATGATTGACAACACGAAAATGTCAAATGGAAATCAAAAGTATTCGAAAAGTAACTTTGTAGACCTCATTGGTAAAGTGCAAGTTCCTGCTTTGGAAATCATGAAAAAAAATGATCTAAGCTATGAGCAAATGGCGCAATCTGCGGCAATTGCAACCGCATTTATCATCCAACAAAGTAGCAATATAACTCCCGAAGAGGGATTTGGTACTGCGATTTACCATTACATCGAAGGTTCTAAAACATATCCACCTGATTTTGATTCAATAGCTAAAAGTGAACAGCAGGAACAAGATGTGAAAAGACATGATAGTCAAACAAAACCTTGGTGGAAACTTTGGTAAGCCAATCATCACAACTAAGCGTGAAGAAACAAAAGAGAATATGAAACAAAAACTAACAATTTTACTCGCTGTGATTAGTCTGACGACATTCGGGCAAAATCAAGCACTTGAACTTAAATGGAAAATTGGAAAAACTGAAAAACTCAACTACGTAACAGTCATGAGTGACATTGATACCTCTTCTATTGAAATAGACTTTGGCGGACTTTTTAAATCGCTTTCGGATAGCTCAGACACTGGATTGAAAGAGAGTAAAAACTTTTTTAAAAAACTCAACGAGGCTTTTAAAAACCAGGATCTTATTTCGACCCTTACTACTAAAGATAATGGCATTATATACATTGTGATAAATACAAAACCCAAAGAAGAAAGCAAAAAAACAGACATGGATACAACAGATCGAAAAGGAGCAGAAGTTTTAAAAATGATGCAATCCATGACACAAGGTGTGATGCTACGTGGCTCAGTTTACGAAACTGGTGGAATTCATAGCTTTTGGGTTAAAAATGCCCAAAAGAATTTACTTGCTCTATTCTTCGAATTACCCAAAAAACCCATAAACGTTGGTGACAAATGGTCAATAGATGTGAATTTCATTGCTAATGACCAGAATTTTGAATGTGAGAATTCACATAAAATAAACGAAGTATCACTAGCAGAAATAAAGAAAATAAATGGGGAGACAATTGCGGTTATTAAGTACAATATTATTGAATATGTGAAAGGAAATTTAAATACTCCTGCATTCTTTGGTAAGGAGGGTGGACTGAAGGAAACAATGATGAAATTTACATATCAGGGAATTGCAGAGTTTTCGGTTGACAAAGGGCGCTGGGTAAATTATGATGGGATTATGAGTTTAGAAGCAACCGGATTTATGACTGCCAATAAAAAGACAAAATTCACCTTGATAGATAAAAAGAATACCAACAAGTAACAAGTATTTTCAAAGAAGCTAGTACGCATAGCAATGAAGCTTTGTGCTTTGAACCAATCGAAAAAAACAGACTAAATTTTCGCATGAGGATTTACAAGTTGAATAATCGAGAGACCAAGTGGGGTGATTATGGAAGTATTTTAGTCAGCGGCATGACCGCCCACATTGACAGAAAGGATAATCTCCTTCAACTTGAAAGAACCGGGCCCTATGTACCACCCCTAGTAAACTCAGGGCTATGGGACATTGTTGTTACCGACAAAACAAAAAAGAATCTTGAATCATCGATGCTCAATGGGCTAAGTTTCAAAACAGTGATCAAAAAACATATCGTAGAGTTAGATTGGGTTAATTGGGATTTGCAAGCGAGTGAACCACCTTTCTATCCCGAAAGCGGAGAACCAGAAGACTACATTTTAGCCAGACCACATTCAGATTCTGCATCCGATCAGATTGGAAAACTTTGGGAACTAGTTATATCGATAAGGGGGACATTTAATAACGATGTATTTTTCGATACTAACTCTCAAGCAGACATTTTTAAGGCAGATAACAGGGGTTACATTCTTGTGACAGAGCGCGCGAAACATTGGATTGAAAATAATGCGAACGATTGGGTGGACTTTGAGTTGGTGTGATGGCCTGTAATTGTTTAAAAGTAAGCGAATCACTATCGACCTTGATCGTATGTGGCAAACCGAAAAATTATTTGATATTCCTGTCATTGCCGACTTCCCTGTCATTAGCCATTATTCGAAAGCCGAAATTGATTACCTTTTAGATAATTTAAGCAAAATTGAAATTGACGAAAAGAAAGCGAATCGAAAAAACGACAACTTCGATAATCTACACGAACTCTTAAAGGCATTTAGAGATGGGCTACAAATCTGTAAAGACAAAAAAGTAGAGTGGGTTTCCTTTTTGCATTGATAAGTTAACTAACCCAGTTGACGATTAGAACCACCTAACTCAAGGGCGTAATGTAACTAGCATCGAAAGTATCAAATATTCTACTTACCCTTCACCGCAATGAACGCCACAATCCAAAAAATCATTGACAAACTACAGAAGTACCCAGACGCAACATACACCCACGCGGATGATGTACTCACGGTAGACCCATTGGATAACCATGGATTTGCCGTAACGATCAGTATCGAAGCAAACGAGTTGATTGTTTCAGCTGATTTATGGCACGAACATTTTGAAGCGGGCGAAGAGGAAAAAGCGCTAAATTGTTTTGCTTTTCTATTGAGTGACGCTTGCCGGCTTAAAATTGAATACAAAGGAGAAAAACCAAAAACCTGGACCATAGAGTCATTTGAAAATGGGCAGTGGGTAACAGACTCAACGACCGGGCTATTTCATTTTATGTTTTGGCAACCGAAACGCGTGGCGTACTATCAAAACAAACTGATTCAATTGAATTGACCCTCAAAGCTCATACGATCATCAAAGCGCTATAGCTACGCAAAGTGTCCATCGGCGTACAGAAAAGTAAACACCCCCAGTTCGGTGTATTCATTTTTCCAGACTTACCACACATCCTAATTTCGTTTTGGAATGTAACAGATAACTCCTATATTGAATTTACCTGTTATGATGAGCAACGCGAAAACCATTCCTGCTGCACCTGATCTGACCAATGAAAAGTTGCTTAAAACGCTGGTCGAAAACCGTACCATCTACAATCTGGAAAACTGCGAACTGAATTTATTTGAGACCTACCAGGCCTCAGAAATGGTGCCTCTCAAATTCAACGATCTGGTGGTGACAAGCATGCTGAAGGGTAAGAAGGTAATGCACCTGTTTGACAAAGACGGATTTGATTACCTGCCGGGTGAGTCGGTGATTGTGCCTTCCAACGTGGAAATGAAAATTGATTTTCCGGAAGCCAGTTTCCACAACCCCACGCAATGCCTGGCACTGGCCATCGACAATAAAAAAATCAGCGACACACTGCAATTCCTCAACGAAAAATACCCACAGCAAGGCGTCAGTAACTTCTGGCAACTAAGCGAAGCCAATTTTTATTTTGAGAATAACGCAGAGATGGCAAACCTCATCAACAAGATCATCACCATTTGCCAGAGCACATCTCTCTTCAAAGATACGCTGGCCGATCTTTCGCTACAGGAATTGCTGGTAAAGATTGTGCAACTCCAAACACTGAAAGGTGTGCGAGAGAAAAATACAAAAATCAACAACCCACTGTTAACTCACGTAGTGACGCTCATTCGCGATAACATCAAAAACAAAATTGAGTTAAAACAAATTGCCCGTCGGGCCGGCCTGAGCACATCATCTCTCTACCGTCTATTCAAAAATGAGATGGGCATCAGTCCCGTAGAATTTGTCATTCTGGAAAAGATAAAACTGGCCAAGCAATATCTCAGCAACAAAGACATCTACATTAAAAATGTGTCGTACGAAGCAGGCTTTGAAGACAGCAATTATTTTATCCGCTTGTTTAAACACTACGAGGGCATCACGCCCAAGCAATACCAACAACTGCTACTCAAGAACAACGACTCAACTTTCTGAAAAACGTAGTGGAACTAAATCGTTCAACTCTGTTTCGGTAAACATGCGCGACTGCGTGAGGAAGCGTACTCCCAATGGAATCTCCAAGGAAAAACTGGAACCCCTCCCCTTCGCTACGTGAATATGAAGTTGCGTGAATTTCCAATATTCAAACTGATCTTTACTCATCCAAAATTCGCAGCCTTCAATGGTGCCGATGCACACATCGCTTCCACCCACTTTAAAATCACCTTTCTCAAAACACATGGGCTGCGAGCCATCGCAACATCCGCCGCTCTGGTGAAACATCAATTCGCCAAAGCGACCTTTCAAATCGTTGACGATAGCAATGGCTTCGGGACTAATGGTTACGCGTGGTATCATTGCATCTAAATTAAAAAAAAGAAATGTATTAATAGCTATTCCACAAAGCTTCACAGAGAACCACCGAGGTTCACAAAGGCCAAACCCTCTGTGCAACTTTGTGTTTCTCTGTGCAACTCCGTGACATCCTTACCTGTAACATCTCTTGCATCAGTAATACAAGCTATTCCACAAAGCTTCACTGAGAACCACCGAGGTTCACAAAGGCCAAACCCTCTGTGCAACTTTGTGTTTCTCTGTGCAACTCGGTGACATCCTTACCAGTAACATCTCTTCCATCAGTAATACAAGCTATTCCACAAAGCTTCACAGAGAACCACAGAGATCCACAAAGACAAAACCCTCTGCGCAACTTTGTGTTTCTCTGTGCAACTCGGTGAATATCTACCAAGGGTGCATCGTGTAAAAGGTAAGGCGTCATAACACCACTACGGTCTCAGACGCCTACGTTTTCAAGAGACTAAAAGAATCCCAACTTATTTTTGCTATAGGAAATCAACATGTTTTTCGTCTGGCGATAGTGTGCCAACATCATGTGGTGATTCTCTCTACCGAAGCCGGATTTTTTATAGCCACCAAACGGTGCGTGAGCCGGATACGCGTGGTAGCAGTTCACCCACACACGACCTGCCTGAATGGCGCGGGGCACCTGATACAATTCGTGCGCATCGCGCGTCCACACGCCGGCACCTAATCCATACAATGTATCGTTCGCAATGGCTATCGCTTCTTCGGTTGTTTTAAAGGTAGTCACGCACACCACAGGACCAAAAATTTCTTCCTGGAAGATGCGCATCTTGTTATGACCTTTGAACAACGTAGGCTGAATGTAATAACCGCCTGCCAGTTCACCATCCAGCTTTTGTACATCGCCACCGCACAATACTTCGGCACCTTCCTCTTTTCCTAACTTTAGGTACGATTGAATTTTTTCGTATTGATCGTTGCTCGCTTGTGCGCCCATCATCGTTGAGCTATCCAGCGGGTTGCCCATCTTGATCGCCTTGGTGCGCTCAACTACTTTGCTCATAAACTTATCGTAGATGCTTTCGTGCACGAGAATGCGCGAAGGGCACGTACACACTTCGCCCTGATTCACGGCAAAGAGCACAGCACCCTCGATGGCTTTATCAAAAAATTCATCATCGTGATCGGCCACCGATGGGAAGAAAATATTGGGCGACTTGCCACCGAGTTCCATCGTAACCGGAACCAGATTTTCAGAAGCATATTGCATGATCAACCGGCCCGTGGTGGTCTCTCCGGTGAAGGATACTTTCGCCACGCGCGGCGACTGTGCCAAAGGCTTTCCCGCTTCGGGGCCAAAACCAGTGACGATGTTAATCACTCCTGCAGGAACGATGTCTTTCAGCAATTCCATCAAAAACATAATGGACGTAGGTGTTTGCTCCGCAGGCTTCATCACCACGCAACAACCGGCCGCCAGCGCCGGAGCGAGTTTCCACGTTGCCATCAGCAGCGGAAAGTTCCACGGAATGATTTGTCCTACAACGCCAAGTGGTTCGTGCAGGCAAATACTTACGGTGGTTTCATCGTGTTCTGAAATAGATCCTTCTTCGGCACGAATTACACCTGCGAAGTAGCGGAAGTGATCAATCACCAGTGGCAAATCGACATTCACGGTTTCACGAATGGGCTTGCCATTGTCGATGGTTTCCACGACTGCCAGATCTTGCAGGTTGGCTTGAATGATATCGGCAATTTGGTTGAGCAGGTTGGATCGGTACGCTGCCGAAGTTTTGCTCCACGAAGGAAAAGCGGCATGAGCGGCATCGAGTGCTAACTCAATATCTTCTTTGCCCGAGCGGGCTGCTTTGGTAAATACTTTTCCGTCAATGGGGCTACTGTTTTCGAAGTATTCGCCTTTAACGGGTGCTACAAACTTGCCACCTATGAAGTTATCATAGTGCGATTTAAAGTTAGGTCGTTTCGTTGACATAGTGCTTTTGTTTAAGTTTTAAACAATATTAAATCGATTGCGCTGAAGAGGAATAGCACAAATCATTCAAATGATAGCACACCCCGGTGCACGCCCGGAAAACACCTTTGTCTGACATCGGCCAAAAAACCGTATCTTACTCACATGAATGCTTTCCTGAAAAAAGTAATTGCGCGCACCATTTTACCTCCGAAAGAGCGCACCACCGCTCTCCAGCGTTATTCCAGTTTTGCATTCGCCAAGGCGTATCGCGAATTGCGCATCGTGTTGAAAAGAACAGCGAAGGACATTATCCTAATATCGATTGGAATTTTCTCCGCTGCCTTTGGCTTCAAAGGTTTTTTGCTCACCAACCGTTTTATCGATGGTGGGGCCACGGGCATTTCGTTGCTGATTTCTGCGCTCACCCATATTCCTTTGTACTGGCTGATCATCGTGGTGAATATTCCGTTTGTAATTCTGGCCTTCTTTGTGGTGGGCAAACAGTTTGCCATTAAAACAGCGCTGGCCATTACCGGACTTTCATTTGTGTTGGCTACGATTTCATTTCCCAATGTCACCAACGATAACCTGCTGGTGGCCGTGTTCGGTGGTTTTTTTCTGGGAGGTGGCATCGGCTTTGCGATACGCGGCGGGGCGGTGATTGACGGCACCGAGGTGCTGGCGATCTATCTGAGTCGAAAGTTCGGCACCACCATCGGCGATATCATCATTGCCATCAACATATTCATCTTCGGAGCCGCGGCACACTTCTTAGGTGTGGAGATTGCCCTCTACTCGATGATTACATACCTGGCCGCATCAAAGACGCTGGATTTTATTGTGGAAGGTATTGAAGAATATATTGGCGTAACGATTGTGTCATCGCACAGCGAAGAAATCCGGCAGATGATCATTCAGGTGATGGGCCGCGGCGTAACGGTGTACAGCGGCAAGAGTGGCTACGGCAAGCGGGGGGAAACACGCGACACAGAAATCATTTACACCGTGATTACCCGATTGGAGTTGAGCAAGCTCACCACCGAAATAGAAAAAATAGAGCCCAATGCTTTTGTGGTGATGAACCCGGTGAAAGACACCAAAGGCGGCATGATTAAACGAAGGCCGCTGCATTGATCCGATATTCGGTGAAATGTATGCGATATCTAGCGCGAAATCTATTTTGCGTCTGAGTTAATTAAGCATCATCTGAAATTCAAAATGCCGTACTTCCTCTATCAAGTAGCAGGAGGAGCATGATCATGCACTCGAGTATTTATTTTATCAATTTTAGATCGCCTGCAATAGGCGTATTATTGCTACAGGTTCCAGAGGCACGGATCACTACGCTTTTGCCCTTTCCATAAACCGTACTTCCTTCTATAAACTTCAAAACCCGATTGTTAGCATCTTTCACGGGTTGTCCATCAATAAAAATAACGAAGCTGGTGTTGGAGCAATTATTGGTAAGGTAATTAATACTAATTAAAAATTCCTGTTCCACTTTTAATGAAGCGACTAATAAATCGGTAGTTAGACTGGGGTAATAATTCCAGGGAATGGTTGTTGCCGACACTTCAGGTTCTTGAATAATAGCCCACGAACCTCGAATCATTGTGCCTTGTGATATTTGTTCAATAGCAATTTCCTTTCCTGCAACCACTACGTAACTGCCTTCCTGAAATGTTGCCGGAATGGGTGAGCCATCCACAATTATTCTAAATTGTAGAATGGAGGGGTCTACTAATGTGGTACATTCTATTCGGTATATTTTCGTTGTGAGATTATTCGTTCCCGTTATTCGTGTAAAAGAATTGTCGTTCGACGTTCGCCATCCACCAGCGGATAAACTAGCTGTCTGTGCATTTACTCCAAAATTCGCCATTGCAAGAATGAGCGCAATAAAATAAGTCTTGTTTAACATGTCAATCAATTTTAGGGTCTATACTGTTGTGGTTGATACAGGTATTTAAAATCTTATTCGGTTTAAAACGGATTCGATTATAATAAAAATAAAGTCGCCTTCCCCTAATTCTCTGCGAAACTTTGTGGTTCTTCGTGCTCTTTCTGGCATAACATTTATTCCACAGAGCTACACCAAGGATCACAGAGTTACACAAAGTCGCCTTTAATTAATACTCTGCGAAGCTTTGTGTTTCTTGTGCTCTTTGTGGCATCACATTTATTTATGTTTTAAGGTAATCTGTTTTTATTACGATCACAAATCTCACCAATCAATTTCAATTAGTAAAAAAAATGTCTGTAGCTTTTTTTTGCGACAAGCAATTTAGTGTATCTGCATTTTCAAGCTAAAAATAAACTTTATCCGATTAAAAACAGTTGGTAGTTTTTCAGCGGTGTTTTCGCACGCGTCAAGAAACCGCTAAAAAAGGAATGACAGGTGTTGGATAGTCGCAATTGTTGAGTTAATTGGTCTTGCTGCACGAACTTCAATTTTTGCTTACGCCATACTCAGATGCCGCACCGTCCCTTGCAGGAGACGATGCTAGACAGATATGTTTTACGCGTGATTCGATGCTTTACAAATAAAGAGGAACTTGCTTATATTTCACAAATTTTGCTCTGTGGGTGTAAGCATCCATGAAAGAGCAGATTGGCAATCTCTAAATAAGCCGAAACCCGTTACCCTATGGAAAACGAAAACCTTTCCGAAATGACGACTGAAGAATTACGAGAACAAGCGAAAAAATTAAAATCATTTTCGATTACCAATGCCTCGTTCATCGGTTTTTTAGCCGGGATCGTAATTTACAGCGTGGCCAAAAATACCTGGGGCTTGTTTACTTTGATTCCTTTGTTTTTTATCTTTAAATTGGTCAACGACCCAAAAAGTAAAAGAAGCAAAGAAATCAACCAACTATTGCAAGAACGCGATCAGAAACAACGCTGACGCGCAGCAGCATGCTGTGATGTCAACATATTACACAATGCCGTTAAGTTAAGCTCCACTCGACCTCATCTCTTGTTTTGAGGAACAGAGTGAATTATAAAAAAGGACTTAACTTAATGGCCATGACATCCTACAAGTAAATTGAACTATGGGGCTATTTGACGTTTGGACGGAAACCATTGGCATTGATGCGGGTACGCACCAGTTGAGAATTATCAAAGGGGATAAGGTCATCTTTAACGAGCGCGCACAAATATCCATTGATACCGTTCAAAATAAATTATCTGGTTTTGGAGACAACATTCGCACCGGAGCAAGCGATTTCACCATTAATCCAATCAACTATACCATTTGTGATTTTCATGCTTTCGAAATGCTACTTCGAAGCGCTCTCAAAAAAAGTTTAGACAGTCGATCATTTCTTCCGAAAGCGCTCATTACCTATTTGTGCATGCCCAACAATGCTACTGAGATTGACAGGAGAGCCTACCGCGATTCTACCGACCACGCAAACGCAAAAGAGGTGTATATGATTCACCAAAGTAGTTGTGCTGCCATTGGCCTCAACGTATTGGAAAGAAAGAACTTTGCGATCATCGATTTTGGCGCCAGCAAAATTGAAACATCTGTTTTTTCAGACGGCAAGCTGGTCTGGGTGGGGATTTTCAGAATGGGTTTATGGGCCTTATTTCGGTTACTCAGAAATTATGCTTTCCGACAGCACAACATAATTTTATCAGACGTAGAAATAACTACTCTTCTTCACTCCATGAACGATGTCCACAAAAGTGGGCAACTTGCGGTACAGCAAACCTATCTACCCACACTAGAAATTAACGATGTATTGGATAAATTTTTCTATCTGGCCAACAACGACATTCAGGAGGCATTCGAACGCGTTAGCAACGACCGGAACATTCAGCAGATTTATTCCAATGGAGTTTATTTTACTGGCGGAGGCTCCGCTTTGCCTTACCTACGAAAGCTAATTAAACTCGACAATCCGTTGAAGGTGACGGTCAGTCCAACTCCCCTACTCGATAATAGCAATGGCCTCAAAGCAATCATGAAGAACAAAGCAAAGTACAAGAACTATATCATGACTTAGTTACTTCCACACTAAGATCGATTATTTTTTAAAACATCGCTCAATCCGCTACCTAAAACTATTTCTACAACCGACGCATCTCTACACTAAACGTAGAAATAATGAAAATTCAAAAAATCCTTCTCGTTGGGATGGTGTTGATATTGACGGCATGTGCAACAGTGGAAGACAAAAAGACCACCGCTGCATTGCATTTCGCTCACTATTCAGCCTCTGTAAAAGATACATTTTACATTGACGTGCAATTGCCGAAAGAATACGAAGCCAATCCCCATAAGAAATATCCCACCTTGGTTTTTGTAGATGGCAATTTCTACTTTCCCATGATGTCGGCTGTACTGCACCAATATGAAGTAGCGGGGCTTTTAGAGCCGTTCATTGTCGTTGGTATTGGGTATAAATCATTTCAGGAGATGGACTCCTTACGAACCAGAGATTATCTATACCCCGCAGCACTACCATCTGATGAACTGAATGCGAGTGGCGGTGGAGAACATTTTTACAATTACATCACAAAGGAATTATTACCAAAAATTGATTCAGGTTTTTGAACTGAGCCAACGGACAGAACGCTGTTGGGGCATTCGTTTGGTGGGTACTTTGTGTTGTACAGCTTGTTGCAACAATCCACGCATCAGTCCAACGCATTCAAACACTTTATTTCAGCGAGTCCATCCGTGTGGTACAACGACTTTTATTTAACAAAGCAAACGAACCAACTTGTTGCTAACGACAAAAGTATAGGCTTATACCTCGGTGTGGGCGCGTTAGAAGATTCCACCTGGCAAGTAAACCCGGTCAAGCGATTAGCCAGCGAACTACAAAAAAAGAAGAAGGAAGAACTTGATCTGAAAATCAGAATTTTTAATCATCTGGATCACATGGATGTTCCCCTGGTGACCTTCACTAAAGGTCTTCAGGAATTAAGAGCACGTAAATAAAATTGTCAACACAGTTATCACAGGCAAAAGATGGTAATTTGATCCAGACCTTCAATTAAAAAGTATCTAAGTTTTCTGTACATTTAACTGGACAAACGATACGTATGGAAAAGATTTGGATGTGTTTTGCCAATTCTACATTCGATCACAGCACTCACGCCTATCCCAACAAAAGAGCAGGGCTAAAAAAGAAAACGCATCTTCGATTTATTCTATTAATTCTATTGTTTGCTTCTTGTCAACACAAAAGTCAGCACCTCCCATCTTCTACAAATAAAATTATCGCAGAAAACAAAACGTACGGGAACGATGCTATCTACAAAGTAGTACAGTTCATCATTCAGGATCAACATCTCGATCGAAGATTAGGATTTCGCGCTTTACCGATCGAAATCTCCACCCATTTTATTCAGGAGAGAGCAATCGATACGGTGGACCGGGATAACAGCTTCGTCGAAATAAAAGATGGGAAATTTAAACTCAGGGAATCTGCTACTTTTTATCTCAAGCCCAGGCAGTGCCTTACAAAAGAAGACATCGCTACCATGTCCGATCAGCTTACTGCTTTAAAAGACTTTCGCTGGGACAACACGAGGCTTGGGTTTGATACGGAAAACAAAAAAGAATGGTATGAGTTTTCGGTTCCATTATTCTCTAAAGACAGCTCGAAAGTTCTCATGAAGATGTATTGGCGATGCGACCAATTTTTATGCGGCCATGACACGGCCATTTTATTAACCAAGGAAAACGGGTTATGGACTTCAGAGGCCGACTTTATCGCCGTTCACTAACTTAAAGTTTTACATACAGCGATTCTGCTACACAAAATCAAGGCCTTTTTTCTGGAGTTTACCCCATAAATGGGTGACGCTGAGTATTCGTTAAAATATTTGGTATTCCATAAATTTGATTAGAAATTCTTCCCATTCAACTATCCCACAATTAACCCCCAATTGTATGCATGGTATTATTCATCTTTTGCTAAAAAAATTTTTAGACTCCCTCGCCGATGCTGAGACTGTAAAAGCAATCTATCAGGAATCTGGCCAGTACGGAAAATTTTTCGATGCCACCAAAAATCATCCCGATGAGGCGCTGCTGGCCATTCTCACCATCGCGTGTCAACGACTGAAAATTGATCCGGACACTGCGCTCGAAGAATTTGGTAAATTCATTACCCCCAATTTACTCAACACCTATCGGTCGTACATCAAGCCCGAGTGGAAATGCCTGGACTTATTGGAAAACATCGAAACCACCATTCACCGAACGGTGCGCATGGTCAATCCGGATGCCACACCACCCAGTCTGGTGGTCACCCGCATAACCCCTACCGAAATTCGTATTGAGTACACTTCGCAACGCAAGATGATTTCATTGGGAATAGGTATCGTCAAGAAATTGGCAGACCACTACAAAGAAAACTTGTCCATCACAAAATCAAGCATTCCGAACGGAACACGCTTAACCGTGACTAAAGTTTGATGCGTTAGTTTACCTGCGAAGAACAGAGAGTATAGCCAGATGCCGACAAAAGGGTTGATCTTATATCAACGCCTTTCGTCAAATAAATTGCATGACGGCCCATAAAATCAAGAAAAAACTATTTTCGGTTGAATGGGTTTACTTACATTGATATTATTTGGTCGATATGCATAGGACGAAATGTTTGCATTTTAATCAACCTCATCGGCATGTGGCTATTACGCTCTGTCTAATTCTTTTTCTTATTACGGATAAGTTCTGCTTCGCTCAATTTTCAAAACCAGAAAGTACAGCGCACACTACCAATGTGCCCACAGTGGTGGGCACGCGATCGAATATTTTTACAACAGCATGCAGTGGCTTAGTTGCTCAAAAACCAGAAAATACACCTTGGTTGACCAACATTACTAACTTGGAAAAACGTCACAAATTCATAGAAGAAGTTGAGTCGCTAAAAAAAATAAAAACAGCGAGTAAACAAGCCTACTCACCCGCAAGCAATTTGAACAACACCAACACTCGTTTATCCTCTTCTTCTTTCGGGCTGGCTACCAATTTTAAAGGCAACGTTTTTAACGGTGGGGCACCGCCCGATAATTCCATGGCTATATCTACATCGGGTTTTATCGTGTCGATGGTAAATGCCAACGTGGCCTACTACACTTCTACAGGTAACTTGTTATGGGCCGGTTCTTTCTGGGAGTTGTTCAACGATCCTTCGCTTACGGAAATCATCTACGACCCAATCGTATTGTTTGACGCACAAGAAAACCGCTTCGTGCTCCTGGCTCTGCATGGATTTACTTCTGCAACCTCGAAAGTAATGGTAGGATTTTCGAAAACAGATAATCCGAATGATGGCTGGTGGATTTATAAACTTTCCGGCAACCCATTGAACAACTCGTGCTGGCTCGATTATCCGAAGCTTGGCATTTCGAACAATGAAATATTTATCACCGGAAATTTATACAACGATCTCACCGGCTTTCGCGAGGCGGTCATCTATCAAATCGCTAAATCAAATGGCCTCTCAGGAACCAATTTGGATTGGATCATCTGGTCGAACATCGCCGGCTCGCCCATCACATTAATTCCCGCATCGTACGGTCAAAAAGGAAACTATGGTCCGGGGCTCTTCTTCGTCAGTCAGAGTCCGGCCCGAGGCAACGCAGTTGATTTATATGAAATCACGAATGAGCGCAACAAAAATCCACAGCTCACCCGCAACACCATTTTCAAGAGCGACTATTCGCCTTCGGGCTTTGCCAAACAATCCGGCACGTCCGTAGAGTTAATTACCGGCGACTGCCGCATTATGAATGCATTTTATCTGGATGGCATCATTCACTATGTGTTTCAAGAAGATTATCAGAACACCGGTTTCACAAGTATCAACTACAACCGATTGGATGTTCGCACGCGCACGAACACATCCTTTACCTATGGCAAAGTGGGGTTTGACTACGCCTTTCCTTCGGTGGCCTCGTATGGCACCTCACCCACCGATCGAACGGTGGTGATTTGTTTTCTAACGAGTACCGCTTCCATTTTCCCTGAAACCCGCGCTGTCTTGTTTGACAATACACAGTCGTGGTCTACATCCATTACAGTACGGAATGGAGATCGTTTTGTAGATGCATTTCAATTTGAAAATGCCGTGCGCTGGGGCGATTACACCGGCATCTGCTATCGCTACAACCCCTTAGGGCCGGAAGTATGGCTGAGTGGTTGCTACGGCGTGGCGCAAAATCTCTTCAACCAAAATTACAATTGCTTCAACACGTGGATCGGACAAATAAACGAAGTGGTTACGAGCACAGAAGATACGGAGCGTACGCCCTCCCTGTCAGTGTATCCCAATCCGGTAGTAGAATTGATGACAGTGGAATTTATAGTACCAGAAACTGCCATAGTGAAAATTGAAATAGCTGATTTGTCCGGAAAAATTACCAATCAACTTTTCAACGGCACACTGAAAAAGGGAAAAAATCTACTCACCTTCAACAAGAACGCAGCAACACCAGGCGTAAATCTGGTGCTTATCTCCACAGGTGATCAGCGCATTGCCGCTCAGAAAATTATTGTGCAGGAATAATGATGCGTACGATTTTTTAATCCGCTGACGTACGCACAACTCAATTCAATACAGACGAGAGGCTCTCCATTAAGTTCTCGCTGGTAATGGGCTTGATCAGATAACCGGAGAGTGCAGCGATACCTTTTGCCTTCAAAATATCGCGCTCGTCGAGCGAAGAACTGACCATGTATATGATCACTGACTTTGGCAGCTTGGGTTTTATGAGGAGAAATTCTTCGAGAAATTCCCATCCATTCATGACCGGCATATTGATATCCAAAAATAAGATGTCGGGGATGCTCTGTTCATTGTCGATCTCTCCTTTCAGAAAGTCGATTGCCTTTAGTCCATCGGGGAAGACCATCACTTGATTCACCATGTTAGTTCGTTCCAACAAAATTCGTACTGTAAACTGGTAGATATCGTCATCATCAATTATGCAAACTGTATTTATCTTTTTCATATGCTAATAATTTAACTTTAGTGGCCATCTGAAATGGCCGAGATTATCATGCTCACTGATTATATACTAGCGTTAGTATTCTGGGTTTAAAAAACAAGATTAACCAATTCAGCAAAAATAAGACCAACTACTGTGATTTTCAAAGTTTTGTCATACCCCATAAATGGGGGTACCAACATTTCATTTAGCTATTTCATTATTCAAACTCGTTCACGAGATTTGATCAACTCGTCAATGAGCGGCTTTAATCTGTGTTTGTTGGTATTTTATTTAGAGTAACCAGAAGTAAATAGTGCTGGCAAACAGTGTAGTTGTTGAATGCTCACAAAAAATTCCCCAAACAAATGACGTTACCCATCTTACCCTGCATTTTTACCTCAGCACTAATTTTGACTGAGGTCTGTTTCATTCAACGGTGATTTGCTGATAGAAAGAGTTGATCAATAACTAGAAAAAGCGATTCAATTGATTAAATAATTTTCGATTCTTAGTCGATTATCGTCTCACTCAAAAGTGCTACGAAATAAACTCAAAATTTCATCGTCCTTTGCGGGAGACGATGCGAGATGATTAAAACAGAGGTTTTAGAAACACGTATTTCACTCTAATCCTGGAAATATTTCATTTAGATCAATTTCTAGTTTATTGTCGTAGGGTTCCTTTTTTGATTGAAGTCGGTCGGCTAATTGATTCCAAAAGCCCTTCTTCACAAATTCGATGGTTGTTCCAAATTCATAAGTGTCGTTATCATCCATAGATTGAAAAACCTCTGACTTGATCAACTGCCCTTCTCTGAAGAATTGAATTTCTTTTCCTCTTTGTCCCTCTTTCAACAGCTTGTCAAAATGGTCGATGTTGATGGGTATGTATTCCAGGCTCACACCACCATAATCCGCAGTGGGATGAAAAGTGTACTTATAAAAATATTCACGTCTCTGTTGCGCACTGAAGCCCGGAGTGCGTGGATTATGAATTTGAAACGTAATTAAATCATCGTTCGATAGAATACCAACTTCGATGGTAGTGAAATCGTTTACACGCGTACTCTTGAACGTGATTACGCGTATGCTCCCGCGCGGCACTTCGTTCTCAAACACATAGTGCCCTGAGCCGGTAAGTCGGGTCATGAAATAGCTTCTCCAATCTGTCATAACATGTTTGGGCTTGTAACCATATGTCGAGTATCGTCTCCCACAGGGGACGATACGATTTAAACTCATACTTCATACTTGCTAGTCGAGTATCGTCTCCCACAGGGGACGATACGATTTAAACTCATACTTCATACTTGCATCGTCCCTTACAGGAGACGATGCGAGACGATTAGGGATTCGATAGGAAACGCGTGGCCATACAGTTCTTTTCTAGTCGAGTATCATCTCCCGCAGGGGACGATACGATTTAAACTCATACTTCATACTTGCATCGTCCCTTACAGGAGACGATGCCAGACGATTCTAGTCGAGTATCGTCTCCCGCAGGGGACGATACG
>VYLQ01000048.1_pt1 | contig 38444 bp, 37 predicted proteins | sample 5115351 | NCBI WGS metagenome assembly VYLQ01 (sample SAMN12291776, study PRJNA351875) | freshwater metagenome | isolation source: freshwater lake | place: USA: Michigan, Lansing Lake | collected 2013-08-14 | reverse complement strand
GCTACAAATCCCTAGTTTACCGAAAGAGTTTAAACCAATTATTGAAGGGTGTTTGCAAAAAGATAGAAAACAAAGATGGACGGCACAACAGGTTTTAAATGCTTTACAACCTGTGGGATGGAATTCTCCCCCGTCACCTCCACCGGCACCGGCAGCAGTCAAAAAGCCTGTTTCACCTACTCCATTTACCGAAAAACTAGCCAATGGGATAAGACTAGAGATGGTAAGCTTACCAGCAGGTAAATTTCTCATGGGTTCTTCTGAAAGTGATTCTGAAAAGCCTCCACACCAAGTTAAAGTAAACAGTTTTGCGATTGGCAAATATCCCGTTACTCAAGCACAATATCAAGCAGTAATGGGAAACAATCCCTCTCACTTGAAAAACAATCCGCAAAATCCAGTAGAAAGGGTTAGTTGGAACGATGCTCAAGCTTTTTGTGAGAAATTGAGTCAAATAACCTGGAAAACCTATCGCCTACCCACAGAAGCGGAATGGGAGTATGCTTGTCGTGCCGGAACAACTACTCGCTATTATTTTGGTGATGATGCTAATCAGTTAGGAAATTACGCTTGGTATGAGGGAAATTCTAATCGTACAACTCATCCCGTAGGACAGAAAAAGCCCAATGGTTGGGGACTGTATGACATGAGTGGCAATGTTTGGGAGTGGTGCGAAGACGATTGGCATGATAGCTATGCTGGAGCGCCGGATGATGGCACGGCGTGGATTGATAATGATAATCGTTCTCAGTCTCGAAAATGTCTGCGCGGCGGTTCTTGGCGCATCAACCCTATTCTCTGTCGTTCTGCCTACCGCCACTGGTTCTTCCCCGACGACCACAGCGACAGCTACGGTTTTCGGGTTGCGTGTGTCTCCCCAGGACTTTAACCCTTTGCTCTTTTGCCTTTTTGCCCTTTGTCTCCCGCCGCTAGGCGGGGCGATTTTTTTTTGAGATTTTTAATGGCTTCCATTACTGTTAATATCTCAGATGAGCAGTTTCGACGATTACAACAGAACATAGCGTCCTGTAGGGGCGAAGCATTCGGGCATAACCCATCGCTGAAACCGTAGATTTCCTATCCGAATGCTTCGCCCGTACTTTTTCAGCAAGTCCTATTTATATCAAGCAATATTCAGGTTAAAATAGTAAGGCGATTATTAACAAAGAGGTCAACAGATGCAAAACTTGCGTCAGGTTTCTTTACTAACAAATGGACAAGAGCAAGTCTTAACTATTCCTCCTGAACTTGCCCTATCAAGCACAGAAGTTTTGTTACGCAAAGAAGGTCATCGCTTAATCATTGAGCCGATTTCTTCCGGTTCTCTACTTTCTTTGCTGACTACTTTGCCAGACATTACAGACAATTTTCCTGACATAGATGAAGGGTTGCTTCCCCTTGATGACATCACATTTTAGTACCACCCAATGACCTATCAATATCTTCTTGATACTAACATCCTGTCAAATTTGATCAAGTATCCTCAAGGTCAGGTTTTCCAGCATATTGTCGATGTCGGCGAAGAAAGCGTTTGTACAAGCATCATTGTGGCGTGTGAATTAAGATTTGGAGTGGTTAAGAGTGGTTCCTCCCGTCTGGTCCCTACAAGGTTTCATCGGGATTAATGCCTAATTCTCTTAATCTTGCCGTTAATTGCTCAATTTTTTGTAAAGCCAGTTCTTTTTGTTGACGTTCAGATTCTTTTTGCTGACGTTCGTATTCTTGTTGCTGTAAAGCCAGTTCTTTTTGTTGACGTTCAGATTCTTTGGCCTGTTTCTCCAGAAGAGCGGCTTCCTCAGGTGTTGGGATTAACTGACCACTAGGACTAAAATAACGCAATTTATCGGCGTAGGTCCCTAAATATAAGCCCAATTCTTCACTCCATAACCAACCTTGCTGATTGGGTTCAATCGGTTGATATTTTCCCCTAATTAACGTATATCCTTCAAACTCTAAACTATAGGGGTCAAACCAGAAATAATCAGGAGTCCTAAATGTATTTTGATAAATTTCTTTCTTTTCTTCCCTATCAGTCTTAGCGGTACTTTCTGAGAGGATTTCTATAATCACATTAGGATATTTTCCCTCTTCTTGCCATACTACCCAACTTTTCCGGTTTTGGTTTCTAGTTGTTCCCAATACTACAAAAAAGTCGGGTCCTCTAAAGTATTCTGATTTTTTCTGATTGGGACTGTAGTAGATGGTTAAATTCCCGGTTGCAAAGTAATCTTCTCTATCTTGCCATAACCATTCTAGGCATTTTATCAATAAAATAATCTGAGTTAGATGTAAATTACTTTCCAATGGCGGTTCATCACTCCAAAATTCGCCCTTGGGGAAGATTATCTCATCTTTTCGGGCGGTTTGGCTAGGGGATAGGGGTTGGGTTGTAGTCATGGTTATCTGCTATGAATAATAAGCTGTCCGTGTATTTAAACTGCTTGTTGAGATGAGACAAGGGGCAACAGTAAAGGGATTGGGGAAGATTCAGCTAATCTAAGGATAGGCGGTTAAAATGCGTCTTAGCCTATTATTTGTGTTAATCTCATCTTTAAATATCCACACCCCAAATCGTCTAAGGAGACAATGGCCGCTAATTCTCGGAATAAATCGCCCCTTTTTCTCGGCTGTTCCAGTAGGATCGCTATTTTTTGCCTCTTGATGTTATTATCGGCGGGGATAGGCTGGTTAATCGGGAAACAGTGGGTTAAGCACAGCAATCAACCCGAAACCGTTAAACCCGTTTTTGCCACGGAAGAAAATAATTTTAATTCTGCCACAGATCGGGCATGGCAACGGAAAGCTGAGATGAGAAAGCGCCGTCTAGAGTTGGGAATTGATAGTCAGTTTTTTAAAAATCTCGTCAATGAATTGTTTAACCTCCGCTCTGGGGATATCAAAGAGGAAAAACAGAAACAGGAACAAAGAGATATTTTAGCAGCAGAAATACTCGATCGCTTGGAACGTCTCGATTCTGGCACTAGAGAAGCATTAGGTAGCTACAACGAGCAACAGCGACAAAAGTGGCGAGAACAAGTGAATCAATTACGCTTAAGCAGTAAAGTCCTTAATTTACTTACTGATACTGCCTTTTTTCAGCTATTTCCCGAATTGACAGAAAGACCAAGTTTTGACACAGCCCTAGGTCAACTATGGAGTGGTTTGGCCTGGAATCAGTTACAATCTTTACAGTCTGGCCTATCCTACCAAGCGATCGAAAGTTTAGACGCGGGGGCAGAGGAAGTTATCGAGGCAATTCTCAGCGAGGGACAAGGAAAAGCCTATGCAATAAAATTGCGTTCCAGTGATCGGTTAAACTTAATTTTAGAGGCGGAAGGCGAAGTTTTACTATCTTTCTACTCTCCCACGGGTAATATTACCCTTTTAGACAAGTCTAGCGATCGGCAATGGTCTGGTCAATTATCCGAAGGGGGATTTTATGAATTAGTTATTCTTCCCCAGTCTTCTACCCCCGTTCACTTTCGCTTACAGTTAAAAGTAAGTCAGTGACTTTAACTGTCAGGAGTCAGGAAACAGGAGACAGGAAACAGGAGGCGGTCGGCGGTCGGCAGCTTTTTTCTCCCCAACCCCCCATCTCCCCACACCCCACACCCCACACCCTACACCCTACACCCTACACCCCACTTCCCCAACCCCTAATCCGCTTTTTTACTTTTCCCCATGTCTCTAACTTTCCAAGCTGTTATTGCTAAATTAAATGAATTTTGGGCCGCTCGCGGTTGTTTAGTTGCTCAACCCTATGATACCGAAAAAGGTGCGGGAACCATGAGTCCCCACACTTTTTTAAGGGCAATTGGTCCGGAACCTTGGGCCGTTGCCTATGTGGAACCCTGTCGTCGTCCTACGGATGGCCGTTATGGCGAAAATCCCAATCGTTTTCAGCATTACTATCAATATCAAGTCCTAATTAAACCCTCTCCCGATAATATTCAGGATATCTATTTAGACTCCCTGCGGGTGTTAGGAATTAACCCAGAAGATCACGATATTCGCTTCGTGGAAGATAACTGGGAATCTCCCACCCTCGGCGCTTGGGGTGTGGGTTGGGAAGTGTGGTTAGATGGTATGGAAATCACTCAATTTACCTACTTTCAACAGTGTGGGGGTATCGATTGTCGTCCCGTGGCGATCGAAATTACCTATGGTTTAGAAAGATTAGCCATGTATCTGCAAGATGTAGAGGCAATTAATAAAATTCAATGGAATGAAAATATCCTCTACGGTGATATTTTTATGCAAAATGAAATCGAACAATGTACCTACAATTTTGAGGCTTCCAATCCTGAGTTATTATTTAGTTTATTCAGTTTATATGAACAGGAAGCTAAACAATTAATCGATCGCTCTCTGGTGATTCCCAGTCTAGATTATGTTCTCAAATGTTCCCATACTTTTAATTTACTCGATGCTAGAGGTGTAATTGCTGTAGCTGAAAGAACCCGTTATATCGGCAGAATTCGCAATTTAGCCCGACAGGTTGCTCAATTGTATTTACAGCAACGAGAAGCTTTAGGTTTTCCCCTACAAAAAGTTTAGCGATCTGGGCATCTTTGGTGATGCACCCCTAGCAATTGTACTGCCCTTCTTTTAATAACTTCCTTTTATCAAAAATCCTATTTAAAAGTTATAGGATAGTGGGGAAGAAAAAAAGATGTTAGCGATAACATCTTTTTGGCATTTTTTACAATTTAACTTCAATATCAACCCCTGCGGGTAAATCTAATTTCATCAAAGCATCGATTGTCTTAGAAGAGGGTTGGTAAATATCAATAATGCGGCGATGGGTGCGGGTTTCAAAATGTTCACGGGAGTCCTTATCAACGTGAGGGGAACGCAGGACACAATAAATCTTTCTTTTGGTCGGTAGGGGAATCGGTCCGATCGCCGTGGCGTTAGTTCTATTGGCAGTATCGACAATCTTCTCACAGGAAGTATCGAGTAAGCGCCGGTCAAAAGCTTTCAAACGAATGCGAATCTTCTGTTGTTGTAACGTAGCCATAATTTCACCTATTGCAATTGTCAAGGTACGAGATAAAGACAGTAACGGAGCAGCTTTTAAATTCACTGCCCCGTTAATTAGTAGATTAGCCTACTTGATAATTTTCGAGATAACGCCAGAACCGATGGTGCGACCACCTTCGCGAATAGCGAAGCGCATACCCTGTTCAATAGCGATCGGGTTGATCAGTTCCACGGTCATTTTGATCCGATCCCCCGGCATGACCATTTCTACGGTTTCTCCCTCGTCGGAGGTGTAGTCTTGGATAGTGCCAGTTACGTCGGTTGTGCGTACATAGAACTGAGGACGATAGTTTTTAAAGAAAGGAGTGTGACGACCACCCTCTTCTTTAGTTAACACATACACCTCACCTTCAAACTGAGTGTGGGGTTTGATTGTACCTGGTTTAGCGATAACCATGCCGCGCTCGATGTCGGTTTTTTGGATACCACGCAGAAGGATACCAGCGTTGTCACCGGCCATCCCTTCTTCGAGACTTTTCTTGAACATTTCGATCCCGGTCACGGTGGTGGGGCGAGTTTCTCTGATCCCGACTAATTCCACGTTATCACCCACTTTGACTTTACCGCGTTCGATCCGACCGGTAGCCACCGTCCCCCGACCAGTAATCGAGAATACGTCTTCTACCGCCATCAGGAAGGGTTTATCTACCGCCCGTTCGGGGGTGGGGATATAGCTATCTACCGCGTCCATTAATTGATAAATCGCATCTACCCACTCGTTTTCGCCTTTTTGGGCCTTGGGATTTTTGGTCATGTAGTCGAGGGCTTCTTTAGCAGAACCGGCAATAATGGGGATATCGTCCCCGGGGAAGTCGTAATTGCTGAGAAGTTCGCGCACTTCCAGTTCTACGAGTTCCAGTAACTCCTCATCATCCACCATATCTTTTTTGTTGAGGAAGACCACGAGGTTAGGTACACCCACCTGACGAGCCAGCAGGATATGTTCCCGGGTTTGGGGCATCGGGCCATCAGCGGCCGAGACCACGAGAATACCACCGTCCATCTGTGCCGCACCGGTGATCATGTTTTTTACATAGTCGGCGTGGCCAGGGCAGTCAACGTGTGCATAGTGGCGATCGGCGGTTTCGTACTCAACGTGAGCGGTGTTGATGGTGATCCCGCGGGCCTTTTCTTCGGGAGCGGCATCGATTTCATCATATTTTTTAGCTTGGGCATTACCCAGAGCCGCTAGGGTCATAGTGATAGCGGCGGTGAGGGTAGTTTTGCCGTGGTCAACGTGACCGATCGTACCGATGTTAACGTGGGGTTTCGTCCGTTCAAATTTAGCGCGTGCCATTTACTTTCTGTTCCTTTGTTTTTTTTTCTTCTTCAGGTGGGTGAACAGTAATCAGTCGCCAGAGATCAGTTTTAAGTTAGCAGTGATTAGGGTTGACCGATCAAATTTAAATGATCGGTTTATTCTCACTGCACACTGGTCACTTGTCACTGATTAGCCGTTCCCTTTACTTTTGGTGATAATCGTCTCGGCCACGTTGCGGGGGACTTCTTCGTAATGGCTAAATTCCATGGTGAAGATGCCCCGTCCTTGGGTTTTGGAGCGAATATCAGTGGCGTAACCAAACATTTCCGCTAGGGGAACTTTAGCGGAGACTTTGGCGATGCCGGTCTCGGTTTCTTGACCTTCGATTTGTCCCCGACGGGAGTTAAGATCACCGATGACGTTACCGATGAAGTCTTCGGGTACTTCCACTTCCACCTTCATCATCGGTTCTAGGAGAACGGGAGCAGCTTTCATCACCGCTTCTTTGATCGCCATGGAACCGGCAATTTTAAAGGCCATCTCGGAGGAGTCCACATCGTGGAAAGAACCATCTACAAGGGTTGCTTTCAGGTCGATGACGGGATAACCCGCTACGATCCCCGATTCGCAAGCTTCTTTCATCCCTTGTTCTGACGGGTTGATGTATTCTTTGGGGATAGCACCACCGACAATTTTGGAGACGAAGACAAAGCCCGAACCCGGTTCACCCGGTTCCAGTTCGATGACGACGTGGCCGTACTGTCCTTTACCGCCACTTTGACGGATAAATTTACCCTCAGCGCGCACAGGTTTCCGAACAGTTTCCCGATAGGCCACCTGGGGAGCGCCCACCGTCGCTTCGACTTTGTATTCCCGGAGCATCCGATCGACCAAGATTTCCAGGTGCAGTTCTCCCATCCCGGCGATCACCGTTTGATTGGTTTCGGGATCAACTTTGACCCGGAAGGTGGGATCCTCATCAGAGAGAGCTTGCAGGGCTTTGCTGAGTTTCTCGATGTCCTGTTTGGTTTTCGGTTCCACCGCCACGGAGATAACCGGTTCGGGGATAAAGAGGGATTCTAGGATAATCGGGTTCTTCTCATCACAGAGGGTATCCCCGGTAATGGTGTTTTTCAGTCCAATCGCCGCTCCTAGATCACCGGCGCGCAGTTCATCCACTTCGATCCGTTCGTTGGATTTGAGGACGATCAGGCGAGCGATCCGTTCTTTGGTTCCTTTGGTGGAGTTATAAGCGTAGCTGCCTTTGGCCAAAACCCCAGAATAAACCCGCAGGAAGGTTAAACGACCGAAGGGATCGGCCATGATTTTGAAGGCGAGAGCAGAGAAGGGAGCATCATCTTTCGCTTCCCGGATTTCTTCGGTTCCGTCGGGGAGAATCCCTTTAACGGCAGCTACTTCCGAGGGCGAGGGCAGATAATCTACCACGGCATCGAGGAGCAGTTGTACCCCTTTGTTTTTGAAGGCTGAACCGCAGAGGACGGGAACAATTGTACCTGCAATCGTCCCTTCCCTGAGACCGCGTTTGATTTCCGCTTCGGTGAGTTCTTCACCTTCTAGATATTTTTCTAGGAGTTCTTCATCAGCTTCCGCTACAGCTTCCACCAGTTGCAGGCGGAATTCTTCGGCCTTTTTCAATAAGTCTTCGGGAATGTCGGTTTCTTCTATGTCTTTCCCTAGATCGTCCTTATATATATAGGCGCGCATCTTGACGAGATCGATGATCCCGCTCAGTTCGCTTTCTGCGCCGATCGGCATTTGGATGGGAACGGCGTTAGCTCTGAGGCGATCTCTTAATTGTTCGTAAACTTTGAAGAAGTTCGCTCCCGTTCTGTCCATTTTGTTGATAAAGGCAATCCGGGGTACTTTGTACCGATCTGCTTGTCTCCAGACGGTTTCCGATTGGGGTTGTACGCCGCCAACAGAGCAGAAAACCGCTACTACTCCATCGAGTACCCGCATGGAACGTTCCACTTCAATGGTGAAATCGACGTGGCCGGGGGTGTCAATGATGTTGATGCGATGATCTTGCCAACTGGTACTGATGGCGGCGGCGGTGATGGTGATTCCTCGCTCCCGTTCCTGTTCCATCCAGTCGGTAATTGCCGTTCCGTCGTGGACTTCGCCCAGTTTATGAGCCACTCCCGTGTAGAACAGGATTCTTTCTGTTGTCGTTGTTTTGCCCGCATCTATATGAGCGGCGATTCCGATGTTTCGCACTCTCTCTAGCGGGATAGTCCGTGCCACAGCAACCTCCTTGCTTTGCTTGCCAGTGATGGGGTTTTGTTCTAGGATTTTTTACACTATTTACAATTCTATACTTTTCTTGACAGTTTTTTGGCGGTAGCGGTGTGATCTACCGCCCTTAAAATATCTTTTTAGTAACGATAGTGGGCAAAGGCTTTGTTTGCCTCTGCCATCCGGTGGGTTTCTTCCCGTTTTTTGATCGTGCCGCCGGTTTCATTGGCCGCATCCATGATCTCGTTGGCTAGTTTACCTGCCATGGTTTTGCCGCCTCTAGTCCGAGCATAATGGACTAACCAGCGTAGTGCCAATGTACTACCACGGTTGCTGCGCACTTCCATCGGTACTTGATAGGTGGCTCCACCGACCCGGCGGGCTTTCACTTCCACCAGGGGAGTGGCGTTTTTAACGGCTTTTTCAAATACTTCTAGGGGTTCTTGACCGGTACGTTCGCCGACGGTTTTTAGGGCATCGTAGACGATGTTAGCGGCCAGGGATTTTTTGCCCGATCGCATGATCCGGCGAATAGTCATGCTGACTAAACAGCTATTGTAAACGGGATCGGGGGGAATAGGACGTTTTTTGACGTTTTTACGGCGAGACATCGGAATATTCCTGAATTTTCTAGGTTAACTTTAACTTTTGCTTGACAGTCGGATGATTACAGCCCATCTCAAACCCTCTCCTGCGAGTCTCAAGTCTCTTGGGTTAACTTTGACCGACTCGGTGGGAGTATTTTTTTGGTTAATCAATTCCCTGTTTATTTAGCTGCGGGTTTGGGGCGTTTGGTTCCGTACTTAGAGCGAGCTTGCTGACGGTTTTTCACCCCAGTGGCATCAAGGGTGCCGCGAATGATGTGATATCTGACTCCGGGTAGATCTTTGACCCGACCGCCCCGAATGAGGACGACGGAGTGTTCTTGCAGGTTATGACCGATCCCGGGGATGTAGGCTGTCACCTCAAATCCAGAGGTTAAACGTACCCTAGCCACTTTCCGTAGGGCTGAGTTGGGTTTTTTCGGTGTGGTGGTATATACTCTTGTACAAACTCCCCGACGTTGGGGGCATTGTTTGAGGGCGGGAGATTTGGTTTTTCTTTTCGCTTTGGATCTTTCGTCGCGTATTAATTGCTGAATGGTGGGCATGATAGGGCTGTATCTAAGGTTACTCTGAACTCCTATTACCGAAGGTCAAATCGTTGACAAAAGGTCATTATAGCAAATTGTCTATCTTGTTGTCAAGTCGCTTATTGTGCTTTTCTCCGGTTTAGATGTTAGAGATTGTCTTTTTCTTGGGCGGCGGCGGCACTTAATTCGAGCGTTATTAGGCGATAAAACTACAGCTTCGTTGTTTTGGCTTGATCATGCAATTGTAGCGATAATTATCGCCTAATTAATCGGCTAATGTCTGAAAAACTGTCTCTAGCTAACCTCATTTTCAGAATTGGTGTCTAGACTATTAGCTCTTAACGCTATATTTAGAGCTTTTGTACTGGATGCCCCACAAATATGCTGCCATAAAATATTGTTAACCCTAAAGGTTAACAATATTACAAGGGTCATCTACAATGGATATTGTATTTAAGAAAAAAAAATTTGAGAACGAATGCAATAGCCAACGGCTCCTGAAAAAACAGTATGGAGAGAAGATGGCTAAGAAAATCAGGCAAAGACTCGACGATTTAAAACATGACTAATACTATTGAGAACAGATATGCACCGGATTTTATTTCTCCACGGGGAGAAACCCTTGCCGAAATCCTAGAAGAAAGAAATATGTCTCAATCGGAACTGGCCCAACGTATGGGCAGACCGAGAAAGACTATCAATGAGATCATAAAAGGTAAAGCGGAGATTACTATCGATACCGCTTTACAGATAGAGTTAGTGTTAGGAACTCCCGCTCGTTTCTGGATAGAGCGCGAAAGACTTTATCGGGAATATTTAGCGAGAAAAAACGACAATCAAAGATTAAAAGGTTATTTAGACTGGTTAAAACAAATTCCTTATCAGCAAAAAAGTCAGGTAGAGGATAGTTATGCTCGATCTTGCGAAATTAGCGGCAAAAATGCCAGGAATCAGTCAACATTTTCAACAGGAAGTGACAGCTAGTCGCGAGCGAGTGCAGCGAGCGAAAATTCTTTTAGAACAAGCGCAACAGCAACAGGAAAAACTGCTAGAACTCTATCATAACTGGCACGATCGCCTAATTTTCTCCGTAGCGCTACCGATCGAACCTCTCGACACCCGCATTACTATCCTTCCCGCTCCCGAAAGTCATAGCGTTTTTGCCACGGATGGTTCCCAAATTGCCCCTTCTCACCACGAAATCGCCTACTGTTATCTAATTAATATCGGTAGGATCATGTTGCACTATGGTCAAAATTTACACCCTCTCCTCGATAGCATTCCCGAAGTCTATTACAAATCAGAAGACCTCTACATTTCTAAACAGTGGGGTATTCGCGTGGATGAGTGGATGAGTTATCGTCGGACGGTATTAGAAAGCCAAATGTTAGCAGAAATGGCTACTCGTTGGGTAAAACCCCCCGGCGCCCATTATCAACCAAATTTAGCCCTCGTGGATGGTTCTTTGATCTATTGGTTTATCGATAGTCTCCCCCCGGAAGCAAAAGATTTAATTTTGCCACCGATTTTTCAGTCTTGGGACGATTTAAAATCAGCTAGAATCCCGCTTATGGGTTATATTAGTGCTTCTCGTAGCACGGAAAGCTTAAATTTCCTGCGTTTACAATCTTGTCCCCATGATACTCCCAATTGCTTGATCAATTGCGGTGATTTAGACCCAGAAAAAACCCCTTGTCGCGTTGTCGATCCTCTCCGGGATGCTTCTCTCTGGGGTTATTTATTGGAACCAGGGCAAAGAAGTCCTTTTTGGCGCAGTTCTTTGAAGATACTCGATCTTTATGGGGATGAACACCGCATTTACTTCTGTTATCTCCATGTGGGGACGGAAATCGCTAGGGTAGAGGTTCCTGCTTGGGTGGTGGAGGAGGGAGAATTACTCGATCGCTCTTTGAGTATTTTACTGGCCCAGGTGTTAAAAGGTTATGGTTATCCGATCGCCTTAGCGGAAGCGCACAATTTAGCGGTGATTAAAGGTGGCGATCGCTTGCGTTTTTTTGCCCTTTTGGAACAACAGATGATTAAAGTCGGTTTACAGGATGTGGGAACATCTTATAAGGAAGCGAGAAAACGCAGTAGTATCGCTTGATTGAGGAGGCAGCAGATGGGGAGTGGTCACTGATAACTGGTCACTGATAACTGAAAAAGGTGGGAATTACCCACCTTAAACTTGATTTTTGCTGAATTTGTCTAGCGACTGCTACGATCTTGGTCTAAGACGCTGACGGGGAAATTATTATAACTAACGTGATGTTTGCTAGTTTTTTGAATTTCTTCTTTGATTTGATCTAGATCAACATAGCGATCGGCTACATTAATTAAACTATCACTGGTCATCGATCGCAAACTAACCACTTCCACTCGCGCACCGCGGTAACTGACGGAATCGGCAGCATAGGCCAAATCCCCATCACCACTGACAATGACTGCGGTATCATAGGAACCGACTAGCGCCATTAAATCCACGGCGATTTCCACGTCGAGATTGGCTTTTTTGGAACCATCGGGTAATTGTACTAGGTCTTTAGCGATGACTCGATAACCGTTGCGACGCATCCAGAGGAGGAATCCCTGCTGTTTTTCGTTAGTGCGATCAACTCCAGTATAAAAGAAGGCCCGCAAGAGACGAGAACCGGCAGTTAAACGACAAAGTAGTTTGGTGTAGTCAATTTCGATACCTAATTGCAGAGCCGCATAAAATAAATTAGAACCATCGATGAAAATCGCCACACGACCGCGATTTTCTAACACTTGTTCGGGGGTGAAGACTGGGGCCGTGTCATAATCATCAAACATTTTATTTTCCCTCGTTTGTTAAAAGTCTAGTGTTGAGCGTTTGCCAGTTGTATCCCAAAGGACAACAGACCTGAAAAAATAGAGTTATTAAAAAATTCCTTTAGGAATCGTTTAACGGCAGTTCTAGTTTAGAAAAGATCGGTTCAGGTGTTCCTAGTTGTGGATTTGTGGGTAATCCCCATTGACAGTGTTTGGAAAAAGAGACACCATCAGGGGAGTTTTCCCCGTCCTCCGACCTGAAAGTATTAAAATCAATAACAAAACCTAGTTGTTGATAAATTTTACTGCTCAAGGTCGGTATTATCGGTGAAAGTAGGTAGGCACAGAGTCTTACTGATTCCAAAACCGCATAGAGGACTTTTTCTACTGCTGCTTGTTGTTTCTGTTTAAATAAACTCCAGGGCGCACTCTCATCGATAAACTTGTTACTAGCACGAATTAACGCCAATATTTCCTCACAGGCTTGATTAAATTGTAGCGCATCATACTTCTGTTCAACAATGACCCCTAGATTAATCCCCATATTCTTAAGACGATTATCGTTCGGGATATCTACGCCGGTCAACTGGGGGGGGATATTTTGGCAGTATTTTTTGACCATGCCTAGGGTGCGATTGAGGAGGTTGCCTAAATCGTTGGCTAAATCCGCGTTAAGAATATTCACAAATCTGGTTTCCTGAAAATCGCCATCCTGTCCTAATTCAATCTCTTTGACGAAATAGTAACGGACGGCATCGGCCCCGTAGCGATCAACCAAATCGAAGGGATCGAGGGTATTACCGAGACTTTTGCCCATTTTCCGCCCGTCTTTGGTCAAAAAGCCATGGCCGAACACTCTTTTGGGCAAGGGTAAACCTGCCGACATTAGCATAGCCGGCCAATAAATGGCATGGAATCTTAATATATCTTTACCGATCAGATGCAGATCGATCGGCCACCATTTGGCCAAGGCATTTTCTAGGGTGGGTTCGTCTTCGGGGTCGAGAAGGGCGGTAACATAGCCAAGAAGGGCATCAAACCAAACGTAGATGGTATGCTGACCATCGTGGGGAATGGGAAACCCCCAAGCGACATTAACCCTAGAGATGGAGAAGTCCTGTAGTCCTTGGTTGACGAAGTTGAGAACCTCATTACGCCGGCTTTCCGGTTGAATAAAATTGGGTTGCTCTTGGTAAATTTGTTCTAGTTGTGCTTGGTATTTAGAGAGACGGAAAAAATAGTTTTCCTCGTCGCGCCATTCGGCGGCCAGATTAGTATGAATGGGACAACAGCCATTATCTAACAGTTCTCTTTTTTCCTTAAATTCTTCACAGGCGACGCAATACCAACCCTGTTGGCGATCGAGATAGATATCGCCCTTTTCCCAGACTCTTTCAAAAAATTCGTTAACAATTGCCTGATGACGGGGGGCAGTGGTGCGACTAAAGCGATCATACTGGATATGTAGCTTTGCCCAGAGATTGGCAAAACTGGTGACAATGCGATCGCAGTGTTCCTGGGGATTGAGTCCTTTGGCTGCCGCAGTCCGTTCGATTTTCTGTCCGTGTTCGTCGGTTCCTGTAATCAAGAGAACAGAATTGCCCTGTAACCGCTGCCATCGTGCCATAACATCCGCTACGATCGTCGTGTAAGCACTACCGATGTGAGGGATATCGTTGACATAATAAAGAGGTGTTGTCAAAGCAAATGTTTTTCGCTCATTTAAATCATTCATGAAATTTATTTTTTTAAATAGACGATGCCGCCACAAGGCTGATCCGTAGATGATTGGGACATAATGTCCATATTTTATGATCCTCTAATTCTGTTTTATCCTTTAGTTGTGATCTAAGTCAATAAAAACAATCTTAAGGCCGATTTTTTTTTCATGACGCTGCTTACCCCCCTATCTACCTCTCGTTTAATTCTTGATACCACGCGCACGGGTCTGTTTACCGTCGGTCAAGAAAATCTACCCGGCCAAGGAGTGGCGATCGTGGTAAGTAACCATCGCAGCTTTCTGGACGCGCCGATCTTAATTCAAGCTTTGGGCAAAACTCTCCCGATCGCCTGTCATCACTACATGGGAAAAACGCCGCTTTTGCGAGAATTAATCGGAGAATTGGGCTGTTTTCCCTTTGATACCCCTGAAAAACGCCACCGGACTTTTTTTCGGCAAGCAACGGATTTTTTACAGTCCGGACGATGGATCGGTTTATTTCCAGAAGGTGGATCGCCGATGTTAAATTTGACTGCCCCTCGTCAAATTAGCCGTTTTCAAAGCGGATTTGCCCATTTAGCCCTGCGTTGTCCCGTGGAGAATTTATCTGTCTTACCTGTGGCTATTCTCTCCGAGTCGGAAACTGCTATTAGTCCTTTTCCCGTGCGTTTGCTACGCTGGTTAGATACCACAGAACCTTTATTCGATCAAGATGGTTGGCATCCTGTTGTATTTTATCATCGTGTTAAGGTGGCGATCGGTCGTCCCTACGAAATTACTGAAAGCGATCGCTCAGATTATCAGGGTAAACAAGGAAAAACAGCGCTTAATCGTTTAATTGGTCATTGTCAGTCGGAAATTAGCGATTTATTGCTGAAGGGCTAAGTCAGGAGACAGGAGACAGGAGACAGGAGGCAGCTTTTTTTTCCCCACACTCCCCCACTTCCTAACTCATAATTCATAATTGATAGTGGAGTGATTTGTTATTGCGCTAATATTTTAACTAGCTCTGCTTTCTTCATCTTGCTTAAACCAACGATTCCCTTTTCTTTGGCTAGACTCTTTAATTCCGAAACAGTCTTGAGTTTGAGAGTTTCTTCTGAAAATTCCTCAATCACTGCAGCTTGTTGAGATTGAGGAGTGAGATAAAAGACAGTTTTGAGTAAATCTAATCTCTTCCCTTTTGTAATTCCACACTTGAGGGCGACAATTGAGTCTAAACTCTTCCAGAATTGACGGGGAGCCTCATCAATCCTAGCAGTAGCAGTAGCTAATTTAACTGTTTTCAGTGGGCTATTCGGTTGTTCAATTAAGAACTGTAAAGCAGATTTAATTTCTTCTCTTGAAGCTGTTGACAGAGTGTTATCTTTCATTTCAGAAGTTCACAAACTATAGACTAAAGTTAATGAGTTGCTCTTTTTTTGAGTATAACACCCCATCTCCCCATCACCCCATCTTCCCACTTCATAATTGATAATTGATAATTGATAATTCCCTCAGGGTAAGCGCATCTTAACAATCCTTGACAAAATGAACTTTGTGTAATTTGCTTACCCAGAGAGCGATTCAGGCATATTTGAGGAGAATTGGCCATCTCAATTGTTAAGCAAAAATCGACCAAATGTGAAGATTTCGTAACTATTCTGATTGACTGGTATCACCTGAAATGCCCATGCGGATCACAAAATTGGCCAATTGTCAATAGCTTTTGAGATGCTCTCACCCTGATAATTCCCTCTACCGACTTCATAATTCATCATTCATAATTCATCATTCATAATTCATCATTCATACGGGCAATTGTGGGCAAAAGGGGTGATATTGCCACGTCGGGATTGTGTACGGTGGTTTACCAGGGGAGTTGTCCGGTGGGGGTGGGACAAACTCTAGGGGATAATCGCATCCGTCTTATGCCACCCGATCGAACCATACCAAGTAACGAAGAACCTCTTAACTGTCGTAAAACTGAAATTAATGTTTGATCTTGTCAAGAGTCGATTTCATCAATATTATCGCGCCAATGGTAGGGGCGCATCGCGTGCGCCCAAATGTAATATAGATATTTCTCCAAAATTGAGATGCCTACCCAGAATCATATATGGGCTGTTCAGCAACAAAGTGGCCTTCAATATAAAAGACCTTGATTGTTGATAGCTTACTGGTATAATGTTGGAGCGCACTGGTATTGTTAACTTCCATGACCATCGTTACCGAAACCCGATCGAACCGTGGTTACAGGAGATCAGTTGATGATCAAAATTGAAAATCTTAAGCTAATTGTTAAAAATTATGGCCGCTGAAATTATTTGTGTAGGAACGGAATTATTATTAGGGGATATAGTTAACACTAACGCCCAATATTTAGCCCTAGAATTGGCAAAATTAGGCATTCCCCATTATTATCAAACGGTGGTGGGGGATAATGTGGAAAGACTGAAACAAGCGATCGCTATTGCCCTGGAACGTTCTTCAATTTTAATTTTCACCGGTGGACTGGGACCAACTCCCGATGATTTAACCACAGAAACAATCGCCGATTTTTTTCAAACGCCCCTCAGAGAAGATCAGGAGATTTTAGCAGAAATCGAAGCTAAATTTACGATTTTAGGGCGAGAAATGCCCCCTAGTAACAGTAAACAGGCTTTAATACCCGTGGGAGCCGATTTTTTGCCAAATCCGACGGGAACCGCTCCCGGCATGATCTGGCAACCACAAGCTGACGTGACTATTCTCACTTTCCCTGGAGTACCCTCAGAAATGAAGCGAATGTGGGTAGAAACGGCGATTCCTTACCTAGAAAGTCAAGGATGGGGCAAAGAGAGGATTTATCGTCGTTCCCTCAAATTTCGCGGTATCGGTGAGTCAGCTTTAGCGGAAAAAGTTGCCCATTTATTTGATCTGACTAATCCCACCGTTGCCCCCTATGCTGGTTTAGGCGAAGTGCGTTTGCGAATTGCGACGAAAGCCCCTTCTTTAGAGGCAGCTTTGCAGGTAATTGAACCAGTAGCGACGGAAATTAAGGAAATCGCTGGATTAGATTATTTTGGGGCTGATGATGATACTTTACCCTCGGTGGTGGGGGAACTTTTGCGGCGGCAAAAACAAACTTTGAGTGTGGCAGAATCCTGTACCGGAGGGGGATTAGGGGAAATTATCACCCAAATCGCCGGCAGTTCCGATTATTTTTGGGGTGGGGTTATTTCCTACGATAATCGGGTAAAAGTCGCCCTCTTAGACGTAAATGAGCGGGATTTAAATAATGTCGGGGCTGTAAGTGCCATTGTTGCCCAACAGATGGCGCTAGGGGTGCAAAAACGCCTCGCTACGGATTGGGGGATCAGTATCACGGGTATTGCCGGACCGGGAGGAGGCAGTGAGACGAAACCTGTGGGCTTAGTTTATATCGGTTTAGCCAGTCCTGACGGAAAAGTTATCGTATCAGAGCATCGTTTCGGAGAAAATCGAGATCGCTTGACAATTCGCCAGATTAGTGCCTATACCGCCCTTGATCGCCTACGCCGGAATTTATTAACAATATCTTAAAAAAGAATTGCCAAGAATATATACTCAGACTAAAAACCTATGTTAAGCTTAATATAAATACAAGATATAGATTCCCCCGTTCGTCAGATTTAACAGCCAAACGACGAAAATTAGTTAAAATTCTCTAGAATCAGGCTTTTGCGTGGCTGTTGCGGGGATCAATCGACGAAAACTCATAGCTAGTATCTCAAAGGAGCCATTTGGTCAATGGACTATTTAGATGAAGTGATAGAAAAATTGAGAGAATGGGCGCGCAAACTGATCGAGAGTGTTTTTGGTCCGGAACCCGAACCCGAACCCGAACTAATCCCGATCCCCGTGCGCGATCACAGTCGATAAAGCCACCAGTAAAACAGAATATCTCGATAATATCAGTGCAAACTTACTATGAGTCTGCACTTGATTTTTAGCTGGAGCTAAGTCTAGCTTAATTTGGTGACGATTTGATTATTCAGTAACAATTCTTGACTGAGTAAATCTTCCACATTAATCCGCAGAAAACACTGATCATCAATCCAGAACTGCACTTTAATGCGATCTTTACCCCGGAAACCTAAAGGAGCGAGTTTAGCGATTGATCGGGCCTCCTCGCGATCATTTAAGGGTTGGACGCTAGTTTCTCCATTAGCGAGGGAACGAGTAATTAATTTATCACCATCAAAATAGACCTCGATCGCCCCCCTTTCCGTGCCTAATTCACCGATAATTAATTCAATGCTAGGTTGATTGTCCACGGAAGCACCTAGGACTAATTCCACGGGTTTTTCCATAGGATAGGGTTGTCCAGAGTTAATAATCGGATGCCAAGCGTGGGTATTTTTGCGACGATTCCAGTAACGAATCCCGTAGCTATGATAGAGAAAATCTTTGACTTGATAACCTTGGGCTAATTGTAACGCTCCCAAAGCGATCGCTTCAAAGGGTCGATCCTCTTTAATTTTACTACTATCAAAATACTGTCGCACCCAATCTTTTACCGCCGGAATTTGTACAGTTCCCCCGACTAATAACACCGCATCGATATCGCTAACTTCAACTCCATTGCGTCTTCCCTGTTGCAAAACTCCCGTCATTAAATCATCTAATTGATTAAAAAAGTTTTGTTGTTGGAGAATATCGGTCAATTGTTCTCGATCTAAGCTTAACTCGTAACTCTCGAAATTTTCCTGATCAAAATATACCTCCTCGGCGGTTAATTGGGAAGAAAGTTTAATTTTTAATCTTTCTGCTAGACGAGTAGTCAGGGAAGTTTTCGCTAAAGATTGCTTTTGGGCAAAATAATCGACGATCCAATCGTCGATATCTGACCCCCCTAAATTTGTACCTGCTTTAGCTAAAACTCTCGCTAGTTTAGTTTTTTGGGCGGAATTATTGCCTAAAAGTTTTTCTCCCCACTTGAGAATAAAACCTTGATTTTTTTGAGGATTATCTAAATCTAATTGTACCAAAGAAAGATCGAGGGTGCCACCGCCAAAATCTACCACTAAAATCACCTGATCACCCGTGGTTCCATAACCCAAAGCGGCGGCCGTGGGTTCATCAATGAGTCGAATTTGTTCGATTTCCCATCCCTGACAGACATTACTTAACCAATTGCGGTAACTTTCAAAACTATCGACGGGGACGGTTAAAACTAGAGATTGGGGGGTTTCCGGGGTGGTGTTTTTTAAGTGGTCGATGATGCTATCAAGAAACCATTGGCCAACCCGCTCGAAACTGAGGACAGTTTCCTCTAATTCCGGTAAAAATCCTTGAATTTTTGCCCCGATACCTCGTTTAAAGCGACGAAAAAAACGCGGCTCTCGATCGATATCTAAACCCCGATCACGCACTGCTTGACCGGCAATTACTTGCAGAGGATTGGCTGATTTAATATAGAGTAAACTGGGAATTAGGGGCGGATTGTCGGCTATTTGTTGGGATAACTCCGATAATTTCACGGTCTCGGCCCTATTTGTCGCCCCATTCCAACGAGTAATGACGGTATTACTGGTTCCGAAATCAATAGCGTAGAACACGATCGATGGTTTTTAGGTAAATTTAGTTAATTATTCGCTATTGTAACCTGTTATTTAGTAAAACCGCCCGATCGAGGTGGAAGCTTCCGAAAAACCTGGGGAATTTGGTCAGCGCAAGCTAAAGAAGTCTGAGCAAAAACTTGACAAATAATCTTTAATAGTATATATGAGTTGCACCTGATCAAAGGATTATGTTAGCAGTTACTACCTCACCCGAAACCCTCTCCTTAGAAATTCCTAGCGCGATCGCTCTCTCGATCACCCTTGAACAGTTTGAAGCGCTTGCTGCGGTCAACCGTGACTTAAAATTAGAACGTACAGCCCAAGGAGAATTAATCGTGAATCCCCCGACAGGTGGCGAATCAGGACAGCGAAATTTTCGTATAACAGGACAATTGTTTCGCTGGTGCGAAGAAAATGAAGCTTTAGGAGTCGGGTTTGACTCTTCCACTGGATTTATACTACCAAATGGGGCGATTCGTTCTCCTGATCTATCTTGGGTGAGTCGAGAACGCTGGGAATCTTTAACCCCTAAGCAGAAAAAGGGATTTATTCCCCTCTGTCCCGATTTTGTGGTGGAATTGCGCTCTGAATCCGATAGTCTTGACAAATTACAAAAAAAACTGCTTGAGTATAGGGAAAATGGCGCAAGGTTAGGCTGGTTAATCGATCCGCAGAATCGGCAAGTTGAAATTTATCGTCAAGGAAAGGAAGTAGATATCTTAGAAAATCCCACTGATTTATCGGGTGAAGATGTTTTGCCTAATTTTAGCTTAAAATTAAAGCTCTGATGTTTTAAGGGGTCATCCTGCGATATTCTGCCAATCTTTTTGAGATCGGGGATTCGCTTCTAAATTATCTAAGAATTCTTTTTTCTAGGTCATCATCAAATGAGCATCGAAAAGTCTTTAGTCTCCTCAGGTAAAAGTCTTTATCAAGAAGATTTCTATGGATGGTTACAGGAAACCGCCAATTTACTCAAAGAACATCGTTTTGAAAAATTAGACTTAGAAAATTTGATCGAAGAAATTGAAACGATGGGAAGGAGTGAAAAACGAGAACTAGAAAGTCGCTTAACCGTCATTGCCGAACATCTGCTTAAATTGACTTACTGGCTAACTGAAAAGGAAGCAAATGCTCAAGGATGGCGCAGCACAATTATTGAACAACGCCGACAAGTTCAACGCTTATTAAAAGAGAGTCCAAGTCTGAGAAGATTGATTCCTGAAATCTGGATGGATTGTTACCAAGCAGCCAGAGAAGATACTGTCAGAAAGTATCTTCTCTCTGCTGATTTATTCCCAATTGAATCACCCTTTACCCTTGCAGAAATCCTTGATTATGACTATCTTCCTTAAAACTAAAGTTTGGGATTTTATCCATTGAATCACCCCCTAAATTGGCTTACCAAATCAAAGTAAGATTTAAACTAAATTCTGGCAGAATATCTTCCCCGGATAAACTCTCTGGATTGGTTAAAATTTCTACTGTCTGTCCTTGACGATAAATTTCAACTTGTCTAGTTTTTCTATTGATTAACCAAGCTAAACAAGTCCCATTATCTAAATATTCCCGCATTTTTTTCCTAGCGGTTTCTAAGTCATCACTAGGAGACATTAATTCAATGACAAAATCGGGAGATAGAGGTAAAAATCTTTCCTTTTGTTGTGGGGTTAAAGCTTGCCATTTCTCTAAAGGTATCCAAGCAGCATCGGGAGAGCGATCGGCCCCATTCGGTAGTTTAAATCCTGTGGAGGAATCAAAAGCGATACCCGTACCATTGTTATCTGACCAATTAAATAATTGTTGGGTGATTCTACCGTTACTATTGCCCGTTTTTCCCCCCGTCGGTGGCATAATAATTAAATCTCCTTTTGCGCTGCGTTCCAAACGTAAATCTCGGTTATCCTGACAAAGTTGAAAGAATTGTTCATCGCTGAGTTGCCAAGATTCAAATTTAACTTCTACTACTGTCATCATGTTTAGATTCTGTTTTATAGAATTATAGAATTACCAAATACTATCAAGTTCTAAGACAAATTGAGATAAAATATTTTCCCCCGATAAACTCTCCGGATTGGTTAAAATTTCTACTGCCTGTCCTTGACGATAAATTTCTACTTCTCTAGTTTTTCTATTGATTAACCAACCCAAACGAGTCCCATTATCTAAATATTCCTGCATTTTTTTCCTAGCGGTTTCTAGGCTATCACTAGGAGACATTAATTCAATGACAAAATCGGGAGATAGAGGTAAAAATCTTTCCTTTTGTTGTGGGGTTAAAGCTTGCCATTTTTCTAAAGGTATCCAAGCAGCATCGGGAGAGCGATCGGCCCCATTGGGTAGTTTAAATCCTGTGGAAGAATCAAAAACTACACCTAATTTATTTAGGTTATTCCATAACCATAATTGGGCAGTGATTCCAGCGTTAGAATTACCCGTTTTTCCCCCAGTCGGTGGCATAATAATTAAATCTCCTTTTGGGTTGCGTTCCAAACGCAAATCTCGGTTATCCTGACAAAGTTGAAAGAACTGTTCATCGCTAAGTTGCCAAGATTCAAATTTAACTTCTACTGTCATTATTATCCCCAACCTACTCTCGTCTAAAATTTATGGTAACATCCTAGGGCAAGAGATGTTCTTGGATGAAATTAGTGTAAACATCTCCGGCTAAAAAGGCGGGAGTTTCCAATATTTTACGATGGAAATCGATAGTCGTTGGTACTCCCGTGATCGCACATTCCCGCAGGGCGCGTTTCATGCGTTTAATCGCAGTTTCGCGATTTTCTCCCCAGACGATTAATTTACCAATTAGGGAATCGTAATAGGGAGGGATTTCGTAATCGGTGTAAACGTGGGAATCCATGCGGACACCGGGACCGCCGGGGGGCAGATAACCGCTAATTTTGCCGGGGTGAGGACGAAAATTGCGATCGGGATCCTCGGCATTAATGCGACACTCGATCGAATGTCCTCTAAATATCACCTGATCTTGCTTAATTTGCAGTTTTTCGCCCTGTGCCACCCAAATTTGTTCTCGGATCAGGTCCATCCCCGTGATCATCTCCGTGACCGGGTGTTCCACCTGAATACGGGTGTTCATTTCCATGAAGTAAAAATTACCGTGTTTATCGACTAAAAATTCCACGGTTCCCACCCCGACGTAATTAATCGATTTAGCGGCTTTAACGGCGGCATTACCCATTTTTGAGCGTAAATGGGGCGTTAAGAAGGGGCTAGGTGCTTCTTCTAGCAGTTTTTGGTGTCGTCGCTGAATCGAACAGTCTCTTTCTCCTAAATGGATCACGTTACCGTGACTATCGGCCAAAATCTGAAACTCGATATGTCGGGGACATTCGATAAATTTTTCTAGATATACTCCCGAATTGCCAAAAGCCGCTGCTGCTTCCCCTTGGGCGGCTTTTAACATATTACCTAGTTCATCTGCACTCTTGACAAGACGCATCCCACGCCCTCCCCCCCCAGCGGTGGCTTTAATCAGCACAGGATAACCGATGTCATCGGCGATACGCTTTGCTTCCGCTTCTGAGGTAATTAAACCACCACTGCCGGGGACAGTGGGAACTCCCGCTTTTTGCATAGTTTTTTTAGCGGTAGATTTATCCCCCATAGCCAGGATAGCACTGGGAGACGGACCGATAAAAGTTAACTGATGATCGGCACAAATTTCGGCAAAGCGGGCGTTTTCTGCCAAAAAACCGTAACCTGGATGGATGGCCGTGGCGTTGCGGGTGAGGGCAGCGGAGATGATATTAGGAATATTTAAGTAACTTTTGCTGCTCGGAGGCGGACCAATACAAACACTCTCATCGGCCAATTGAACATGAAGGGCATGGCGATCAATGGTAGAGTGAACGGCAACGGTTCTAATGCCCAATTCTTCGCAACTATGAAGGATTCTTAAGGCGATTTCCCCGCGATTGGCGATTAATATCTTGGCAAACTGCATTGGACGACCACGAGATCAGGCTGGTGTGATAGGCGACTATTTAGTAGAATATCTGGTTTTGTTACCTTGGAGAAATCGGGAAGTATTTTCAGTGAACAGTGAACAGTAAACAGTAATCAGTGAAAACTCACATCTGATAACTGATTACTGATTCAAGGCTGCCTACCGACAGCTAAAATAACCGACTTCGTCTCCCTCCCCGGTCAAGATTGAAAGCGATAAGCTAGAGTGTGAGGAGTGAAAACTTTTTAATCTCGTTTCGCCCCTAGAGGATAATAGCTCGATGTTGCGAATTATCACAGAGCCATGGTCAGCCAGAACGGAACTGAGACGAATTCGGGAACGGTTCGACGATCCGGAAATTCGGGAAAAAGAATCGCTTGTCCGAGAGATTGTTGATCGGGTGCGACTCGCTGGCGATCGCTCGTTGGTGGATTACACAGAAAAATTCTATCAACAGTCCCTTAATCTACAACAACTGAAGGTGAGTGGCTCGGAACTCGATGCTGCTTATCAACAGGTGTCGCAGGATTTATTAAATGCGATCGCTGCTGCCTGTGCAAAAATGGAGGCTTTTCACCGTCAGCGTCTTCCCAAAGCTTGGGTACAGTTTCCTGAGGATGGTACGGTTCGGGGGAAGCGTTATCAACCGGTTAACAGTGTGGGAATTGTCGTTCCCGATGGTAAACGGGCCTATCTCAGTTTATTGCTCCAACAGGCGATTCCAGCCAAAATAGCGGGGGTTAAACGGATTGTCATGGTATCTCCCGCCGATGAGGATTTACGCATCCATCCGGCGATTTTAGTGGCAGCCCAATCGGTGGGTATTAGTGAGATTTATCGGCTGGCTGGACCACAGGCGATCGCCGCTTTAGCCTACGGCACAAAAACGATCGCTCCCGTGGAGATGATTGTCGGAATAGGTGATTTTTATACTAATTTGGCTAAAAAACTGGTTTCTGACCAGGTAAAAATCGATCATCTCTCTATTACTTCCGATTTGGTTATTATTGCCGATAGTCAAGCTAATCCCAGACAGTTGGCCCTAGATCTATTAGCGCAAGCGGAACAGTATTCCCTAGCGGCTGCGATTTTATTGACGACGGATAAGGCTTTGGCCCTAATAGTACAGGAAGAAGTGCAAAAACAGTTACAGGTACATCCCCAGAGATTGTTAACGGAAAAAGCGATCGCTCATTATGGTTTAATCGTGGTGGTGGAATCGTTGGAGAAAGCGATCGAATTATCGAATCTTTTTGCTCCCACCCATTTATCCTTAATGATCGATGAGCCTTGGGAAAAGCTATCTTCCGTGAGACAATCGGGAACTATTCTCCTGGGTCCTGCTACTCCCAAAGCGGTGGCTGATTATTTGGGTTGTCCCGTGGGAGTGGAGACTTTTCTGCAATCGGCCACTTTAATCGAATATCCTGCCGATTCTTTCGCCCCTATCGCCCATAATCTGCAAATATTAGCGCAAGCGGAGGGCTTTACGGCAACGGACGCAGGTATAGAATCCCGCGGCCAGGACAGAACCTAGAAAAACCGGTAATGATTTGGTAGTAGTGCCGTAGCCCTCTTGCCTATCCGGTATGAAGTGTGTAAAATATTTGTTGATAAAAATAATTGGCTCAAATCAGTCCTTTAACCTCTAGCTTGATCATAACTTTTCTGATCAATATCTTTTTGCGGTTTGTGTCCAGCTTACTCAAATATCAGCCTAGTACAGAACAAAATCCCCCAGCGTAACGCACCAACCCCCCCCTTGCGGTGCGTTACGGCAATATGCAGAGCTTGATTTTTTTCCCAAAAACAAGGGATTGCCTAACGCACCCTACCCAACTGTCTAGACACAAAAAAAAGGCGTTAAGCTTAACCCTAACGCTTATTTTTTCCATTATTTTTGATTTAATGGCAGTGACTAGCCCTTGCGACGAGCGAAAGCACCAGCACCGGCAACGGCTAAGATACCGAGGATAGCAGAGGGTTCGGGGGTTTTAACAATGCCTTTTTGTCTGAAATCGTTGGTGATACTGTTAAGTGATCCGTTAACACTAGAGACAGAGAAAGTGTCTCTGACGTAAAGTTTCAGGATATTCGGACCAATTGGAACCGTTAGGCCAGGAGAGCCTATGCCACCAATATCAGAGCTTTTGGCCTCCGAGGTTCCGACCAAACTCGACCCGCCGAAAGCATCTGACCAAACAGTCTTGTTCAGAGAGACACCCGAGTCAGTCTGGCCAGTTGTGGTATAGCCGGCGCTGAATGCTTCGAACATCTTCGTCAAAAGTTCGTTGATTGCGGGAGTGTCGGGGTCATCAACGATCTCGATCGTGTAATCTATGACATAAGTACCATCTGAACTTACCAGAGGGGTAGCTGGGGTGAAGGTGAAGGTGTGCAAATCGCCCAAGGGCAGCACGGTTTCCGTAATGGTCAGAAAATTGCCCGGGTCATTTATACCAATGCCAGATGAGTTGATGTGTGTAAACAACTTGTCCCCTTTTCGGCAAGGATTGGTCTTGAAATTGTTGAAACTTTGTGGGAAACACACCGCCTGCGCCTGCACGGGGGCAGCACCAGCAAAGCCGAAAGCGGCAACGCTGCCAGCGATAGCAAGAGCGCCAGTGGTTAGTCGTCTAGAGATGTTGGTGATCATTTTAAGTCGTTTGTTACTTTTTGTTAGGGCCAAGTACGGATACTACGCACTCTAGTATAGTTATAACCTCGGCCAGATTAAATGTCAAGTTAATGGAATGAAAAGAAAGTGAGATGCTCCCCAGTAGGGTGCGTTAGCGTAACTTACCAAAAACCTTTCTTTGTGGTGCGTTACGGCAATATTCAGAGCTTGATTTTTGCCCTAAAAACAAGGGATTGCCTAACGCACCCTACCCAACTACTAGAAGCATAACGCAATCGCAACAATGCAATCTACTTCGGTTATCGTACAGCCCTTATCTAAAGACTTGTGTGATTTGAAGCGGTCAAGGAAGTATTTATGGTCACAGGTAAGCTAAAACGCAGATCATTACACCTCGACCTAATATTATGTCAAGACTAAAAGTTTTTCTAGTTAGGGTTTGCGGCAAAAAGTTTTTCCTGGGGGCAGGGTGTGGGGTGTTAGGGTGTTAGGGTGTTAGGGTGTTAGGGTGTTAGGGTTTTATAGCGGTTCTCACCCCTGTGTGGCACACTTAAACCTTTGCTAATTAAGCTTTTCAACATCGATAGTGTACCTCTTGCGAACAGGAAACGCTATAGTTGAAATTCCCCATTCCCCCATTTCCCCATTTCCCCATTTCCCCACTTCCCTACTTCCCCACTTCCCCACACCTTTGAAAGAGGATTTAGTATTAGTGGTAACAGCAGCTACCCAATTTTTTTTGGTATTTGCTATGCTGATTGTTAACAATTTGTAATCTTTGGGAAATTTCCTCAATACTGCATGGTCGTTTCTGCTACAATTCCACCCCTAGCTCAAGATACCCTCGCCCTGAAAGCGGTGTGGGCAAATGTCGGCTATGATAGTTGTCCCTACCATTACAATTTCCATCTTCATACCCATTGTTCCGATGGTCAAATGAGTCCCCAAGACTTGATGAGACAAGCGTTAGACATCGGACTAAAAGGATTAGCAATTACTGATCATCACTCGATCGAAGGTTATCGACAAGCCCAAATTTGGCTAGAAAATCAGCATTTAAGGGGTTCTCTACCCCATCTCTGGACAGGAGTAGAAATTACGGCGGATCTCTTAGAGACAGAAGTGCATATTCTTGGCTATGGTTTCGATCCTACTCATACCGTTTTGACTCCCTATCTGCAAAGAGCCAAACCGGAAGGAGATCTAGCTTTGGCCTCTAGAGTCATTAACAGTTTACAGCAAGCGGGGGCCCTAGTGGTTCTCGCCCATCCCTTTCGTTATCATCGTCCTGCGGCCGATTTAGTAGCGGCGGCGGTAGAATTGGGTATTGATGGTATTGAGGCTTTTTATGCCTATGGCAATCCCAAACCCTGGCTACCGAGTCAACGGGAAACCGAACAAGCACTCGCTCTTAGTCGTCAATACCAATTATTTGCCACCTGTAGCACCGATTCCCACGGTAAATCTTTATTACAGCGCATTTAGCCTGATCCCGGGATTAACTGTAAAATAACTAAATTGACTAAACTCGCTCCCTTCTCGATCGAGTGTTAGTTTTTTATGGCCGTTGATCAGTGATCAGTAATCAGTAACCAGTAACCAGTGAAAGAGCCTAAATTTGTTGAAAATTGAAAACTTAAACCTGATAACTTAAAACTTAAACCTGATCACTGATAACTGATAACTGATAACTGATAACTGATAACCCCCTGAATGAAAGATTTATTCCTTTACACTTGCTGGTTAATTCCCATTTATGGCTTAATTGGTTCGATTTTAACCCTACCTTGGTCTTTAGGCATTATTAGTCGCACCGGTCCGCGGCCGGCCGCTTATATTAACCTATTGATGACCGTCTTAGGGTTAATACACGGAACGATCGCTTTTAATCAAATTTGGCATCGAGAGACGATTAAACTGGCTTTTGAATGGGTAAAAGTGGCCGATCTTAGTTTATCTCTTTCGATCGAACTTTCTCCCGTCAGTTTGGGGACGCTGGAAGTGATTACCTTAATCAGTCTCTTGGCCCAAATCTATGCCCTTGGCTACATGGAAAAGGATTGGTCTTTGGCGAGATTTTATGGCTTAATGGGCTTTTTTGAGGCAGCTTTGGGGGGAATTGCCCTGAGTGACTCCCTACTATTCAGTTACGCTTTCCTAGAGATGTTAACGGTCTCTACCTATCTCCTCGTCGGTTTTTGGTATGCCCAACCTTTGGTAGTAACCGCGGCCCGAGATGCCTTTTTAACCAAGCGCGTCGGCGATATTATTTTATTGATGGGTTTGGTGGCTCTGTCCAGTTACGGAGAAGGATTGAGTTTTTCTCAGTTAGAAAATTGGGCAGTAAATAACCCTGTACCGCCTCTGACGGCGACTTTGTTAGGATTAGCCCTTATTGCTGGTCCAACGGGTAAATGCGCCCAATTTCCCCTGAATTTGTGGTTAGATGAGGCGATGGAGGGACCAAATCCAGCCGGAATCATGCGGAATTCGATCGTGGTTTCGGCGGGGGCCTATGTTTTAATTAAGCTGCAGCCGGTATTTACCCTATCTCCGATCGCTGCCAATGTTTTAATAGTGTTGGGGACAATGACGGCAATCGGTACTTCTCTGATGGCCCTATCCCAAATTGATATTAAACGGGTTTTATGCCACTCCACCAGTGCCTATCTCGGTTTGGTCTTTATTGCGGTGGGATTAGGTCATGTGGATATCGCTTTACTAATTTTATTCTCCCATGCGATCGCAAAAGCCTTATTGTTTATGAGCGCAGGGGCATTAATTCTCACCACCAGTAACCAGAATATCACGGAAATGGGGGGAATTTGGGCAAGAATGCCGGCTACAACCATGGCTTTTTTAGGGGGTTCCGCGGGGATGACGGTTTTAATGCCCCTGGGGATGTTTTGGACGTTAAAAAAGTGGTTAGGTGGCGAATGGGCGATTCCTTGGTGGTTATTAGCGGTTTTAATCTTTGTTAATTGTCTTAGCATCGTCAATCTCACGCGAGTATTTCGTTTAGTCTTTTTGGGACAAACCCAAAGTAAAACCCATCGCACCCCGGAAGTGGCCTGGCCGATGGCTTTGCCCATGGTAGCATTGATTTTAATCGCTTTATTGGCCCCGATTATTCCCCTACGTTGGGATTTTTGGCTATCTTTCACCAATCCTCTCGTTAATAACCAGAGTTTTACTATTGTCTGGGGTTTTCCCTTACTGATGGCCTCTGGAGTAGTTGGCCTAGTTATCGGCTCAATGGTAGAGTTAAGACGAGCTTGGGCGAGACCAACTGGGTTAATCCTACGATTCTTGCAAGATTTGTTCGCTTATGACTTCTATCTCGATCGCATCTATCAGTTTACCGTGGTTTGGGCGGTGGGAAGCTTGTCAAAAATTACCGCTTGGCTCGATCGTTATATTATTGATGGTCTGGTTAATTTAGTCAGTTTAGCGACGATTTTTAGCGGCAGCGCCTTAAAGTATAATGTTTCCGGTCAATCACAATTTTATGTCTTGACTATTCTTTTCGGAATAGGGGGATTAATCTGGATATTATTAAACGGTCAATGGTCACTGATAACTGATTATTGGTCGTCCCTGTTGACCCATTGAACCTCTGTGCATCGGTCCCTAGTCTCGCGGGTGCGGACTGGGGAAGAGGAAAGCAGGGGGTGAATATGCTCGACGAGGAAAAAATCTCCACTTGGTCTATTTGTGTTATAATAGATTGGTCAAAAATGCTGGTGTAGCTCAGGGGTAGAGCAGCTGATTTGTAATCAGCCGGTCGCGGGTTCAAATCCCATCACCAGCTTCTGGGAAAACCGTGGGATTGCGGAAATAGATTCTGCTCGATTTCGACGGTGACATATCTGGCCTAGGGCAACTCGATCGCCGACTCCTGACGGCGGATAGCTTCAAGATAACTGATTGTGAGATAATGTCTGATCTAACTTGTAATTTTTGACTTGCATGACCATCGTTACCGAAGCCTTAACCGAGTTGGAACCAGTCATAAAAACCACCTTTACCGTCGAGGAAATTCGCCAACTACTGCCCCATCGTTATCCCTTCGCCCTAGTCGATCGCATTATTGACTATGTACCTGGTCAAAAAGCCGTTGGCCTAAAAAATGTCACGATCAACGAGCCTTTTTTCCCCGGTCATATTCCCAATCGTCCCTTGATGCCGGGGGTGTTAATTGTGGAATCCATGGCCCAAGTGGGGGGAGTGATTTTGACGCAATTGCCCGGGATGAAAGGGAAATTTTTTGCCTTCGCTGGCATTGATAAAACCCGTTTTCGTCGTCCTGTGGTGCCGGGGGATCAATTAATCATGACGGTGGAATTATTATCCTTCAAGATGAATAAAATTGCTAAAATGCAAGGGGAAGCAAGAGTCGACGGGCAATTGACCGCTCAGGGCGAAATGATGTTTTCCATCTTTGATTGACCTATGAATTTTGAGCGAGATCGTCTCCGACAAGAACTAAATTTATTTGCTATTCTAGGGGCTTTTATTACCAATATTTTCGCTAATATTTTCCCTCTCAACGGCGAAAATATCGGAGCTATCTCGAATACAGTTTTTCAAGATGTCTTGATTATTCCCGCTAATTATGCTTTTGCTATCTGGGGATTAATCTATCTGGGTTTAATTAGTTTGGGAATTTACCGAGCTTTGGCTTTCAATAAAACTGAACCGCGTTTGCGTCAGTTAGGCTACGAATTAGCCCTCGCTAGTGCTTGTCAGATTCTCTGGGTAATTCTCTTTCAATCCCGTTTTTTTATCCTGTCTTTACTGGCAATGCTAGGCATTTTATTTTCTCTCATCCGGCTTTATCTTCGCTTAGAAATTAATCGCTTTATTGTCAATCGTAAACAGGGTTTATTGGTTAATGCTCCTATTAGTATTTATTTCGCTTGGATTACCGTAGCCACGATTGTCAACGTCGCTTCGGTGCTAGATTGGACCAACTGGAACGGTTGGGGAATTGCTCCTAGTATCTGGACGATGATAATAATGGTTATCGGGGCAATAATCGCGATTTTAGTCGGTTTAAACCGAAAAGATCGGGCTTTTGTCGGGGTGTTTATCTGGGCTTTCTTGGCGATCGCTGTTAAACAGATTTCTCTGCCTCTAATTGCGGTAACAGCGATTATATTAGCGATTATCCTAACTTTTCTGGTTTTTCGTGGTAGTTTTCCTCCTCTGAGTCGTTAAGATGCGGGATCACAGCGAATTTCGACGATAAAGCCATCGGGATCGTAGAAGTAAACCCCCTTCCCAGTCGGCCGGGTCACGGGTCCACTAGCAATGGTAATTCCCTGACTTTGCAGCACTTCTAGGGCAAAATCGAAGCATTCGGGGGCAATATCGAAGGCTAAATGGTTAGCACGGGTAAAAGCGATTTCGGGATTGTCGTCGGGAGGGTTTAAATCTGGTTGCCAAAATAGGTCAATTACTGTACCATCGGGGGTGATAAAATTGGCCACTTTTCCCTGGGCAACTAATTCTTTTAAGGTACTGGGAATTTTTTCCCCCATTAATTCCTCTAAGCCTAAAATTTCCCCATAAAAATGACGAGAAGCCTCCATATCTTTGACGTTGAAAGCGATATGATGGACTTTTCGCAGTTGACCGATTTTGAGTTTTTTCGTGGTTACGGAAGGGCTAATAGTCATCTTAGTTAGGGTTTGCTGAAAAAGTTTGTTGGTGGGGTGTGGGGTGTGGGGTGTAGGGTGTGGGGAGAACAAATAAAAATAATCTCCTGACGACCAAGGACTTAAGAGTTAATTTTTTGCAATAATTGCCGAATGGATTCCGCATCTTGGGCGTTGGGTAGGAGGGCAAGATAGAAGCCTAAATCCTGTTGCGCTTGGGTGAATTGTCCAATTTGATAGTAAACTAAACCTCGATCGCGCAGCTCTAAGGGATGATTAGGAATGAGCAAAAGTAGTAGATCTATTGTCCGAATTGTCTGAGGCCATTGTTGACGATTCAGGTAAATATATTTTAAATTAGTCAACAAACGTAATAAAATTTGCTGATTGGTAGCAATATTGAGAAAATGTTCTTCTAATTTAACTGGCTGTTGATAAACTTGACTTAATCTTTCTTGACAGTCCTGTTTAAATAAGATTTCACCACCGTGAAAGGGATCGACAAAAATTTCCACTTCCTCGAAATCGGGACGGATAATAAAATGGCCCGGCATACCAATTCCTACCATGGGAAAATCGATCTTTTTGGCAATCTCTAAATAGATAATCGAGAGAGTGAGCGGAATACCTGTGCGGCGATCAATTACGTCATTTAAGTAGCTATTGCGGGGGTCATAGTAGTCTTGGGTATTACCGGTAAATTGTAAATCTTCAAATAAATATTGATTGATAATCTTGACTATTTTTAAAGGATATAATCCATCGGGTAAACGTTTTTTTACCTCGTCAGCCATTAAATTTATTCTATTTAAATAGTGATCAATCTTGAGGTAAGGATATTCAAAATTGGCTATTTGTAGGGCTGCCCGAGCTAGATTTATCCCAGGGTCAGGATGTTGAATTGTTTCGATGAAGGCTTGGTATAAGAGTTCAAGGGTCATTAGCAAAGGGTATTAATCAGATTATCAACTATTCTAACCGATCCTTCCGGTTTTATCGCCTCTCTTTTCTGATCACCATTAAAGATTCAGCGATTTAGATGAGCTTTCCCGGGGGAAGTAGCGAGAAATCTTGTCAATATCTAGATTAACCACCGCTTTTTCTAAAGGGATCGTGCGACAATTTTTATTTTGATTCTGCACTTGATAAACTAATTGATTTGTCCAATCTAAAGCAGTTAACCAACCACTTTGAGGATGATAAACCCCAGTTTCAATGTCTAGCCAACCGCTGCCGCGAGCTAGTTGCCCCGGTTTGACATCGGGAAAGGTAAAGGTTAAAGTATGACCTGTGATAATTAGTTTATCCTTGAAATAGGGTTGGGTCATGGTATGAAATTCATTTCTAATCCAACAAAACTGCTCGTTTGTTTGCTGTTCAAGGGGATATTCTGGGTGTACTCCCGCATGAACTAACCAAATATCTCCTAGGTCTAAATAAGCGGGTAGGGATTGGAACCAATTGATATGCTCGGCTGGTATATTGTTATTATAACTTAGTAGTGTCGCCGCCCCACCACTCTCGATCCAGCCGTTGAACCATTTTTCAGAAACCTCTTTTCTTGCCAGAGCTTTTAAGAGCATATATTCATGATTTCCTAGGAGACATTGGTAGTTATTTTTGATGACAAAATCCACCACTTCCAAGCTCTGCTCTCCTCGATCGATTAAATCTCCCAGAAAATAAACCTCATCTTTACTATCGGGAGCAACTCGGTTTAATAGTCGCAAAAGTGCCTGAAAACTGCCATGGACATCTCCGATAATAATACGGCGCGCTTCTTGAGTCTTTTTCCCGATTTTTCTAAAAAACACACAGCCCTCTCTAATCCCTGACATTGCTACTCTTTTATCCCTAAAAAAGTAGTTTTTATATAGTCTTAATTTTATTATAGGACAAAGCTTTCCCTCTGACAGTCACTCCCTCCCAAGAACTGCGGCAGAAAGCCAGTAATTGTTTTGTCAAGTATTTTGGCAATCTCTGGACAGGGAGCGGGCAGGTTATGGTATGATTTTTTTATGATCAGTTTTTATATAATCGGACTTAAGCACAGATGCTTGAACACAAAGATTCCCATTATATAAAAAAGTATCTCAAAAAAATGCACACTTGTCAAGCATGATCAAAAAAAAAGTTTTTTTTTGAGATTATAATAAAAAAAAATTAGTTTTCTGCTTCTATGATAACCCTAATTAACGCTAGAATTCCCGCCTATCAGGATCGACAACAAATAGAGATAAATGCTGCGGGAAAGATCGAGAGGATCACGGAGATGGGGGGAAGGAAAAAAGGGGAAAAGATTATCGACATGGAAGGGGATTGGCTATCGTTAGGAGGAGTAGATTTACAGATCAATGGAGGATTAGGATTAGCATTTCCCGACTTAGAAATAACAGCTCTAGAAAAGTTAGATAAGATTAACGATTATCTTTGGCATCAGGGTATTGATGGTTATCTTCCCACCCTAGTCACCACGTCCGTGGAGAAATTCCAAAAATCCCTCTCAGTAATTGCCAAATATATCGAGAAACAGAAACAGGAAAATCGAACGAGTGCGCAGGTTTTAGGAGTACATTTAGAGGGACCATTTTTAAACTATGAAAAAAGGGGGGCGCATCCGGCCCAATATCTTTTAAACCCAAGTATAGAAACGGTAGATAAAATCTTTGGGGACTACTTATCGATAGTGAAAATTATCACCCTAGCCCCAGAATTAGATAGTAGCGGTATGGTGATTAAATACCTAAGCGATCGAGGGATTACCGTCAGTTTAGGACATTCGGAAGCGAGTCAAGAAATAGCCAAAAAAGCCTTTTTACAGGGGGCAAAAATGGTTACTCATGCCTTTAATGCCATGCCTCCTTTACACCATCGTCAACCGGGTTTATTAGGGGAAGCAATTATCAATTGCGAGGTGTATTGTGGGTTAATTGCCGATGGTCAACACATCCATCCAACCATGATAGAATTATTACTAAAAGGCAGTAATTATCATCAAGGAATTTTCTTAGTTAGTGATGCTTTAGCGCCAATCGGTTTAGGGGATGGTGTCTATCCTTGGGACGAGAGAGAAATTGAAGTCAAACAGGGAACAGCAAGACTTTTTGACGGTACTTTAGCGGGAACAACCTTACCCTTATTACAAGGAGTAGCCAATTTAGTTAACTGGGGAATATGTGATTTAGAAACGGCAATTCTCCTAGGGACAGAATCCCCCAGAAAAGCGATCGGATTAGCGGGTTTATCGGTGGGACAACCTGCTAACTTTTTGCGCTGGCAATCGGCATCAAACTGGGAAAGATTGGATTTCCGCCAGCATTTTGGTCTCTAACTGTTGAATGAGGGTATCGAGAGCCACTTCGAGGCGCTCAAAACATTCAGGAGGGGAAATATCGGGTTTAAAATAAATCAATTTTACCTGACCATCACCGATAGCGACTATAGCCACTTCTTCGCTGGGATTATAGCGATAAATAATCCCAAGCATCTCTTGAATTTTACAATTAACCTTGCGATTTAATTTCTCTAGGGCTTCCCTAGAACAACAGACAAAATGAGGCTGAGGTTTAAGATCAATGCCTAGGGTTTCTTGAGCATCTTCTCCCCATTCCGAGAGTAAACCCCACATTAAACCTGCTAATTCCCGTTGATTTTCTTGCACGAATTGATCTAATTGATAGCGCCATTGATTAGCGGGATCATCGGGGATTGGTTGTTCAAATCTCATCATTAGCCTCTTTTCAGTTATCAGTTATCAGTTATCAGTTATCAGTCCTTAATAAGGGGGGGGAAGCTGACAATTTTTAACACCCACCTACTTAGGGTTTGCTAAAAAAGTAGGGGCGAAGCATTCGGATAGAAAATCTACGGTTTCAGCGATAGGTTATGCCCGAATGCTTCGCCCCTACAGGACGTGATCGCCGCTCAAGATGCAAGGTTTTTGAGCCACTAGCTCTAAAATCTTGCAGCTGCTTCGCCAAACAAGCCCCCAAACCCCTTACCTCGCCTATATTTAACATTTATTCAGCAAACCCTACTTATCGACGGTACTCATCACCGCAATCACCAATTAACTGCAATAAATCCCGGGATTTTTGCAAGACATGATCAATTTTTTGATAGTCTTGGGGGGATAATTGAAAATCGAAAATACGGGCATTTTCTGCGATATGTTCAGCAACACCCAAACGCACCCCGATAATTGCTCCAGCTACGGCTTTTTGTTCGAGAACGTAACGCACTGCCACATTAGGAATGGTGACATGATAGGAATCAGCGATCGCTTTAAGAACAGTTAATAATTCTTGGAATAATTGCCAGTTTCCCCAAGCATTGATCATGTTTTTATATTTGCGTAAACTAGCGGTATTGAGACTCATGGCATTGGGTTGAGGATGACCGAGATATTTTGCCCCTAATAAGCCTCCTGCTAGAGTACCATAGGCGAGCAGATAGATGTTATGTTCTTGGCAAAATTGCGCCATTTTGACGAGGGGACGGCGATCAATTAGGGAAAACTGGACTTGATTGGAGACTATTTTAATCCCAGCGCTGAGAATAATTTTTAAATGTTCCGTGTCGAAATTAGTCAAGGCCAGGTGTTTAATTTTGCCTTCCTGTTGTAATTCTCCTAAAAAATATAAGGCATCTAGATAATTTTTATCGCGATAATCCCACCAGTGAAACTGCAATAAATCGAGACTATCCACATCCATGCGACGTAGGGAAATAGCAATATTTTTTGCGACTATTTCCTTAGTCATTTTACCCGGACGGGGAACCCATTTAGTGAAAGCTTGCAGATTATTTAAAGCATCAATGCCCCTTTGGGCGACTAATTGACGACGAAATTCACCGATAAAATCTTCGGCCGGCCCGTAATGATCGGCCAGATCCCAAGTGGTGAAACCGGCATCTAGATAGGAGAACATACTAGAGATCGCTTTTTGGGGTGCGATCGAACCATGGGCGCCTGAAACCTGCCACATTCCGTTCAAAATACGACAAATTTCCAGATCGGGGGTAAACTGTAAGCGACGAGATTCGGACATGGGGACTTTTCAGTGATCAGTAAACAGTAAACAGTAATCAGTGAAAAGACAGCAGAAAACTGCCATTGAATACTGCTCACTTAATATTCTATTCTCCTACTGACCACTGATCAGCGATTACTGATTCAAGACAGATCGATCGTAACTGTTCAGGGGGGGACGAAATCTGGTAATCTAAGAGGCATGAATGAGAAGCAGCTACTAGAGAGGGCTGGAATTGACGCAGAGGATTGGGAGAGAACACCAGTCAGCGTCAAACGACTGGTAGTGCACTTAGGTGTGAAGCTAGAGCAACTAGAGCGGCATCTCAAAAAATTACAAGCATCTAACGAGCAGCTCGGCGAGAAATTGACACTCCCATCGCACTAAGCGCTTCGGGATTCTCGAAGCTCATCACTGCGCTTTCTGGTTTCCCCTACTCACGTCTTACAAGATTATGTCCTCTCCGAACCCACTAGAATATCACTTGTTATCTAGTTGTCCACTCGTGGATAGCTCTCCCAGCGTTTTGGTCTTTCAACCAAGATTCGGGTATGCCCTACCCTATCTGCCTTAGGGCAAAATGTTTTTAGTTTATTTCAGTCTGGGAAAAGACTTACTCCCCTGTTTTAAGAGTTTTCGGGTGACTCTTGTCTTCTTTTTTCTCCTCTGTTTAGAGTTGTGCTTCGTGTCACTGAGCCTGTCGAAGTGCTGTTCTGTATTGGCGGAACCTTTCATCTCCGAGGTAAAACCGAGGGTTCCTTCAAGCCGACATTAAAGGTAAATCGTAACTCAGAGAACTCCCATAGCCCTCCCGCCTCAGACCCTCCCAATGTCGAGAAGGGCAAGAAAAAGGGCGTTGGTGAGTTTAAGTATGAATTGTCTTTGAGGAAATTCTTAAAACCAAAAACTGAGTTAACTTGTGGATACGATGCACAATTAGTATTCATATCTCGATTCAGCAACGCCAAATTTTCTTGTTCAGATCTACGACCGTTGTTATGAAATCTTTATGTCCTTTTAAGTTACTAAATTCATCTAAGCTTATTCGTTCTGGGGCTTCCCACTCTTCCTTTTCTAGTTCTTTAGCCAAGGGATTAAATATTAACTGAACTTCTTCCCATCCTCACCCTTCTTCTCGACTTATTTCTTCGATACTACAATTTTTTACTCTCTCATAAATCATCGATTCATAGCGAATTGTGTGAGGCTGTCTTAATCTCATAAAACTCAGTCTTTCGCTGATATACTTTTGGCACTTTTGACAATGAAACTGGCGGCGTGGTACTTTTAAATATACTCGATTGCCTAATCTTGACAAATCTCTGACTAGATTATACTCTGTCTGATTGATTCTGTCCAAGGTTTGATGGCAAT
>VYLQ01000072.1_pt1 | contig 38670 bp, 31 predicted proteins | sample 5115351 | NCBI WGS metagenome assembly VYLQ01 (sample SAMN12291776, study PRJNA351875) | freshwater metagenome | isolation source: freshwater lake | place: USA: Michigan, Lansing Lake | collected 2013-08-14 | reverse complement strand
GGAAAGACAAGAGAGTATTATGGACAGGAGCTTACTTTGTGGCTAGTTGTGGTGGCGTTACGATAGATCAACTTAAAAAATATGTGGAGAGCCAAGACTCCCCAGAATATTAATTGTGCTTCGCTGTTTCTATATTGGTTGGCTTTTCATCTCCGAGGTGAAACCGAGAGTTCCTTCAAGCCAACATTTAAGAGACCTCTTGCATAATTTTTTTATGGTATAATGGAAGATTTGGCTTTTTTCTCAATTTTTAGATGGAAGTGGAAAAAAGAATAAAATGTGATCTTAGTTGAGGAAATCATCTATACTTTTGCTATGTTTATTAGCAAAAATATGGATGATCAAAACTTATCAGATGAACAATTCAAACGCCGTTTCGGTGTGTATAAACAAACCTATAGAAAGATGGTATGGTTCTGTCTCTCGGATTTTACTCGCCTTAGAAAACGTTGACGTATTGACATTAATTCCTGGCATTTTCAGGCGTGCGCTTAAGTCTCTCATGCTAACGATACTTTTATCCAGTGCCAAACCTATCCAACAGGACACAAAGGTAAATGTACTTAAGGCAGGATAGTCATTTTTGGGGAGTCGCTTGAGAAGCTCTTTCATTAGTTTTGGGAAAATTATCAGCATGGCTTATTCACACTTGTTGCTGTATATTTACTTTGTTTTCCTATCTATAAATCAAATTGTGTCCGACTTTTTTCCCGTTCAACACTTCTGGGTTTTGACCATCTTCGTCATCTGATTCTTAACCCTTTTTTGCCTAATCATCAGGATTTTCTTCATTCCCTGCAATTTTTGTCCTGTACTTAGCATCTTGTGTGGCTTAATTGCTTACGGTCACCAACCCAAGAAGCCCTCCCGACCGATACTGGGTTTTACCCCAATCTGCTTAACTCGAACTCAGGTTCTTATTAGCTTTTCGCACATCGGCATTCAGCCAGAGTGAGCAATTATTGCTATTCTTATGTTTGTAGAGTTGGAGATTTTTCTAACCTGAAGCGGTAATGCTATCAGCACCGGATTATCCCCAAAAATTGTCCAGCATATTTTGGTTAACTTTATCCACAATCATCTAACGAAAACAGTGACAGCAAAGAAAACTTGGAGCGATCGCTTTGAAGGTAGTCTCCATCCTACGATCGTGGAATTTAACGCCAGTATTGGCTTTGATATCGAATTAATCGAGTATGATCTCACCGGATCGATCGCTCACGCTAAAATGCTCGCCTATACGGGTATTATCACCCCCGAAGAAGCTGATAGTCTCGTCTCTGGATTGGAACAAATTCGTCAAGAATACCGCGCCGGCAATTTTAACCCCGGCATCGATCAAGAGGACGTGCATTTTGCCGTGGAACGTCGTTTAACTGAGATAGTGGGAGATGTGGGCAAAAAACTGCACACGGCGCGTTCGCGAAACGATCAGGTAGGAACAGATATTCGTCTGTATCTTAGACAACAAATCGATGATATTAGGCAAGAAATTCGCAATTTTCAGCAAGCTTTAGTCAATCACGCTGAAAACCATCTGGAAACCCTGATCCCCGGTTATACCCACCTGCAGCGCGCTCAACCGATTAGTTTAGCCCATCATCTCTTAGCTTATTTTCAAATGGCCGAACGGGATCACCAAAGATTGGGGGAAATTCGCGCCAGGACTAATATTTCGCCCCTAGGATGTGGTGCTTTAGCAGGGACGACTTTTCCGATTGATCGTCATTACAGTGCCAATTTACTCGATTTTGAGCAGGTGTATAACAATAGTCTTGATGGAGTTAGCGATCGAGATTTTGCCATTGAATTCATGACGGCCGCTAGTCTGATTATGGTACACCTGAGCCGTTTGAGCGAAGAAATGATTCTCTGGTCTTCCCAAGAATTTAGTTTTATCACTCTCACCGATAGTTGTGCCACGGGATCTAGCATTATGCCCCAGAAAAAAAATCCCGATGTTCCCGAATTGGTGCGCGGCAAAACAGGGCGGGTTTTTGGGCATTTACAGGCGTTATTGACCTTAATGAAGGGTTTACCCCTAGCCTATAACAAAGACTTGCAGGAGGACAAGGAGGCGTTATTTGATGGCGTTAAAACCGTGCGGATTTGTTTGCAAGCGATGACAGTACTTTTAGCCACTGGGATTCAATTTAAAACCGACCGATTAGCTAACGCGGTTGCGGAAGATTTTTCTAATGCGACGGATGTGGCGGATTATTTAGCCAGTAAGGGAATTCCCTTCCGAGAAGCTTATAATTTAGTCGGGAAAGTCGTTAAAAGCAGTTTGGCAGCCGGTAAGTTATTGAAAGATTTAACCCTGACTGAATGGCAAGAATTACATCCAGCTTTTGAGGCCGATATCTACGACGCGATCGCTCCTCGTCAGGTGGTAGCGGCCCGTAATAGCTATGGTGGCACAGGTTTTGAACAAGTGCGCTCGGCTTTAATTGAGGCTAAAGCCATTCTCAATCATGATTGATATTGTTGGGGGTTGGGGGATAGGTGTTAGGGGTTTTGGGGTATTAGTTAGGGCTGGCTGAATAATGGTAAAACCCTTTGAAAATAAGGCTTTTGACCTGTTAAAATCCGATGTTAGTGCTGCGAATATAGGATTGGGACATTCAAAAACCTGGCATTATCCTTCTTTTAGTACATAAACTGGTACGAAGAAAGAGGGCAACAAAGCCTGAAACGACCGGCTCCGTTCGGCGGTTCGGCTGAGGGTTCGACAAAAGCTCACGCCGAAGTCTCACCGTCGAAGCCGAAGTCTCACGGCCGAAGCCTGACTCGGAGACTGCTGACTCCTAACCCCACCAACAAACTTTTTGCCGCAAACCCTACTTATATCTGTAAGAGGTGGGGAAGTCGGGAGCAGGGAGAAAAAAGCTGACGGAGTAGCGGCTGACGGCTTATCAATTGATACAGAAGTCACTCGATCGGATATATTAAAAAAATGTTAAAAAGCCAGGGAGCGGACTGATGAACCTTTGTCTAGGGTTCCTAAGTCTTTATGCCTGAACCTCCAATTCACAAGGCGAGGATAGATGAGTCAACTACAAAATGCCTTTACCCTATTCCTGAGCCTGTTGGTCGAAGCTATGCCTTTTTTACTGCTAGGGGTGATTCTCTCTAGTATTCTTTTAATATTTGTCGATGAACGTCGCTTAGTTGCCCTGATGCCTCAAAATGCTGTTTTAGGAGCATTTGTGGGGGGATGTATTGGTTTTTTGTTTCCCGTCTGCGAGTGTGGCAATGTACCTGTGGCGCGACGTTTACTTGTGCAAGGAATGCCCAATGCAGTAGCGGTTAGTTTTCTCTTAGCAGCGCCGACAATTAACCCGATTGTTATCTGGTCAACTTGGGTAGCTTTTCGCGATCAACCGGAAATTGTTTTCTATCGAGTTATCTTTTCTTTGTTCATCGCTACGGTTATCGGTATTATCTTTAGTATCCAAAAAGATCCGCGACCAATCCTACAAACCTCTTTGGCAAAAAGTCTCAATTGGCAACCGCAAACACCAGAAAAAGAATCTATACCACTGCTACTACAATCTGGTTCTTTTCTGATCGGTAATTCTGGTCAAACTTTGCGCTTAGATGAAAGTTTTGCCGCTACTGCTGTCCTACCGGCAGTGCAAGCTATCCCGATGAAAAGGCGCTGGTTAACTTTTCTGGAAAACGTGGTGATGGAATTACGGGAATTAGGAGGAGTGTTAATCTTAGGAAGTGCTATAGCGGCGGGTTTACAGGTGTTTGTTCCCCGGGAATTTGTTCTTAATCTGGGTCAGGATCCGATTACTTCAATCTTGGCCATGATGCTGTTAGCAGTAATTGTTTCAATTTGTTCCACGGTTGATTCTTTTTTTGCTCTCTCCTTTGCCTCTAGTTTTACCAGTAGTTCCCTGCTGGCTTTTCTAGTGTTTGGTCCAATGATTGACCTGAAAGGGATTGGTTTAATGTTGTCTATTTTTAAACCGAGAATGTTAATTTATCTCTTTGCTTTAGCAGCGCAAATGACTTTTTTACTCACCTTGGCTCACAGTTATTTATTTTAGGTCAGTCCCTAGATAGTTTTTCCCATGAATTCATCACGTCTAAAAATAATCGCCCCCCAATTTCTCGATATTATTGCCCTAATCGGTTGGGGTTCGTTACTATTTAAATACTGGATAACTGGACAGTTAAATTTACTAATACATCCTAATTATTTTATTCTGGTTCTCATCACCAGTATTGCTTTATTTGCCCTGGGATTAGTCAAGCTTTGGACATTATTAAAGCAGTGGCAAAAAAAGATTAACTTAGATAGTAATGATAATCGATCGCATATTACCATTCTTCCTCAACATTTTGGCTCAGGTTTATTAGTATTAACTGCCCTTTTAGGCCTATTTATCGCCCCGCAGCCCCTCACCAGTCAAATCGCATTACAGAGGGGAATTAGTGAATCTTTACCCCTAACTCGCTTGCAAACTCAATCCTTTGGCACTACCGTTAAACCAGAGGAAAAAAGTTTAATTGAATGGGTAAGAACTTTAAATACTTACCCCGAACCTGATGCTTACAAGGGACAACCAGTAAAAGTCACAGGTTTTGTGGTGCAATTGCCCCAATTACCCGATAATTATTTATTAATTAGTCGCTTTATTCTTACCTGTTGTGCCGTGGATGCTTATCCCGTGGGTTTACCGGTGAAACTATCAGGAAGTCGCAGTCAATATCCCAATGATACTTGGTTAGAAATCACCGGAGAAATGGCCACGGAATCTTTACCCGTAGAGGTGGGAAAATCAACCACCAGAAGACAATTAGTAATTAAGGCTAAATCCGTGAAACCTATACCCACTCCTGTGGATCCCTACGGATATTAACAGTTATCAGTGAGCAGTTATCAGTTATCAGTGAGCAGTTATCAGTGAGCAGTTATCAGTTAAGTAGGTGGGTGGAATTAAATATAAGATGAACGTAGGTTGGGTTGAAGCATGAAACCCAACGCCCAATCATGTTACGAAGTGCGCTAACCCATCCTACAAATAATTGTGCCTCCCTACTTATCAGTGAGCAGTGAGCAGTGGTTGTTCCTAACTATCTACTATAATGATCAAGACCTTACAACTACAACCGATTGATAAATTAGCGATAACATTAATTGTCTCCCTAACCTTGGTAATTGGTGGCTTAATTTGGTTAGGTAATAACTGTGGTAATCAATGTCTTTTACAAACCGGTCCAAGGGTCAAGGAATTTAGCTGGGAAAATCGAGAAATTGGAGCGGAAGATCAAGCATTTATTATCACTTTTGATCGCCCCATGGATCATGCTACTGTAGAAAAAAATCTAGTTATCGATCCTCCGCTGCCAGGGAAGTTTAGTTGGACTGGAAGACGATTAGCTTATACCCTCACTTCTCCCATTCCCTACGGAGAAAAATATCATCTGCAAATTGAAGGTGCGCGGGAACAATTTCCCAGCGGTAATCGATTAGGACAAACCCTAGCAATGTTTGAAAGAGAATTTAAAAGTCGGGATCGTGCTTTTGCCTATATTGGCACTAATGGGGAAGAACAGGGAAGACTAATTTTTTATAACTTGACCGAGGAGAAGAAAACCCTCTTAACCCCCGCAAATTTGACCATTATGGCTTTTGAATTCTACCCTGATGGGAAAAAAATCCTCTTTTCGGCCGTGGCGAAAAATCGGGGGATAGAGGGAATTCGTGAACTGCAGCTTTACCAAGTTGATTTTGGCCAATCTTCCCCAAAAATTGAGTTAGTGCTAGACAATAAAGATTATCAAAATAATCATTTTGATTTAGCTAAAGATGGGGAAACTATTGTCGTGCAGAGAATTGAGCGCCGCAATCCGATTAACTTCGATTTATGGGCAGTTAAATCGGGGGAAAAACCCCAACAATTAAAGATACAAGGCGGGGAATTTTTGATTGCACCTGATAGTAAAAGTTTAGCTGTTACTCAAGGGGAAGGAATCGCCCTTTTGCCTTTAAAAACCGAAACAAAACCCCTAGATTTTTTACCAAAATTTGGGCGTATTTTGAATTTTTCTGCTGATGGTACGGCTGCGGCGATGGTGAATTTTAATACTGATAATGCCAAAATGCGTTATATTCGATCGCTTTTTTATGTCAATAATCAAGGATTACAAAAACGCTTACTCAATCTACAAGGTTCGATTATAGATTGTCAATTTAATGCCACTGGTAGTGATTTGTATTGTTTGTTAACCGAGTTAGTTACTAACAGTCAAGAGTACAAAGAAAAACCCTATTTTGCTAAAATAGATGTGAAGACCGGTCAAGTGACTCCCCTACTGGAATTAGCTGATTATCGTGATATTCACATTAGTTTATCTCCCGATGGTTTAGCAATTATTTTTGATCAACTTCGCACCAGTTATGATACTAATCCGACTAATCCCTTGACTACTGATTCAGGAGAAACAATTATCGGTGGTCGTTTGTGGATGTTAATTCCTCCCCTACAAGATGGAGTGAAAGCAAGTAAATCTGATTTAATTGAATTACCTCTAGCGGGAATTCGTCCCCAGTGGATGCCGTAGAATTTCATTATTAACTTGGGAATTATTTCGATGCTGTCAAACTCAGAAAAATTAGCCAAATTGCGTCACTATTTTGCTAGTGGTGCCACTCGTTCTTATCAATTCCGTCGTCAGCAGTTAGAGAAGTTAAAACAGGCAATCATTAAATATGAAGCAGAGATATATCAAGCTTTATATAGGGATTTAAAGAAAAGTACCGAAGATTGTTGGATTACTGAAAATGGCTTTCTTTTGGTGGAAATTAATACCGCTTTAAAAAATCTGCGCTCATGGATGCAACCCAAAACTGTTAAAACTAATCTCTTAAATTTTCCCTCCTCCAGTCAAATTATTCGGGAACCTTTAGGAGTGGTGTTAATTATTGGTGCTTGGAATTATCCCCTACAATTGTTATTAGTGCCTTTAGTTGGTGCTATTGCTGCCGGTAACTGTGCGGTATTAAAACCGAGTGAATTTGCCTCAGCGACGGAAAAATTAGTAGTTAAAATAATTGAAGAAATATTCCCTGAAGAATATGTGTTAATTGTCCCGGGAGATGGTGCGGAAGTAATTCCGAATATGTTAGACAGTTTCACCTTTGATCATATATTTTTTACTGGCAGTACAAGGGTAGGAAAAATTATTTATCAACTAGCGGCAGCAAAGTTAATTCCTGTTACTCTAGAATTAGGGGGAAAAAGTCCCTGTGTTATCGAAGCTGATGCTAATATTTCCGTGGCAACCCGTCGCATTGCCGTGACAAAATTCTCTAATTGTGGTCAAATGTGTATCGCTGCTGATTATGTTTTGGTACATCAATCCCAGCAGGAGAATTTGATCAGAGAATTAGCTAATACTATTGTTAATTTTTTCGGTGAAGATGCCAGATTAAGTGCTGATTATGGTAAGATAATTAATGAGAAACAATTTGACCGCCTGATTGACTTTCTCCAAGATGGTGAGATTGTTTTTGGCGGCAAAACCGATCGAGAAAATTTATATATTCAACCAACTTTATTAACTAATGTTTCCCTTGATGCTCCTATTATGCAAGGGGAAATATTCGGACCAATTTTACCGATCATTGCCTTTAGCACTTTTGAGGAAGCTTTAGCAATTATTGCTAAAAACCCTAACCCTCTAGCTTTTTATCTGTTTACTACCAAGGCAAAGACCGAAAAAAAATGGTTAGAATCAGTCCAGTTTGGGGGAGGTTGTATTAATAACAATAGTTTTCATTTTACTAATCCTAGTTTACCCTTTGGTGGTCGGGGGAATAGCGGTATTGGTAGCTACCATGGTCGTTTTTCCTTTGAGAATTTTAGTCACCAAAAAGCCATTATGAAAACACCTCTTTGGTTCAATCCCGCTTTAAAATATCCGCCTTTTAAGGGTAAATTAGGCTTATTTAAGTTATTGGTTCGGTAAAAAGCTATAGCTTAAGTTAAAGCTTTTAAGAGAGCTTGAAATTTCAGCTGAATTTCTGCTAGTTCTTTTTCCGGATCGGAACCAGCAACAATACCCGCACCAGCGTATAATCGCGCTCGATCGCCTTTAATTAATGCCGAACGAATACCAACAATAAACTCACTATTATTTTGACAATCAATCCAACCCAAAGGAGCGGCATAAAGAGAGCGATCGAAGGTTTCATAATGACGAATTTGTGCTAAAGCGATCTCGGTGGGAACCCCAGCAACAGCAGGAGTGGGGTGTAGTTGGGCAACAATTTCCAAGGGATGGATGGAGGGTTTGAGTTTGGCATGGATAGGAGTCCAGAGATGTTGAATATTGGAGAGTTTTAACAATCTAGAGGGAGAATTTTGCGGATTTAAGCCAATTTGTCGCAGTTTTTGGTTAATAAAGTCACTAACAGCCCGATGTTCCCGTTGTTCTTTTTCACTAGCGAGGAGTTTATTGGCAAAGAGAGCATCTTCGATCGCATTTTCTCCCCGGGGGGCGGATCCCGCTAAAGCATCGGTGATCAATTGCCCCTGATGGACAGTTAACAAGCGTTCGGGACTAGCGCCGATAAAATGATCTCCTCGTCCATTGCCGAGGGAAAAAGTGTAGCAATCGGGATGACGCTGACGCAAATTATCGAGACAGTTTACCAGATGAAAAGGTCGGGGAGAAATCACGTCAAGAGCGTGAGCAAGGACAATTTTGCTAAATTTTTGAGCTTGGATAGATTGGAGGGCATCGGCAACAGCCGCTTGAAAATTATAGGTAGGATGAATATAATAACTACAGGGATCCCAGTGGGGATTTTGTCGGCAATTGCTCGAGTTATTTTGGATAATTTTGAGGTTATTAATAGTTTCTTCGAGGGAGTTTTCTATTTCTTTTTCGCTGGTGATTAAGAGATTGGTAAGGAAAAAATATTCCGACTGTTTTTTGATAATTTGAAACTTAGGCAGGGTTAGGGTAGCTGAGGGAAAGGGGGTAGCTGTTGCCGAGTCGAAAAAAGTGAAACTACAAAAGATGCGGGGAGTAATCTCGCTATAGTTATCAATTTTGATAATTCTTTGTTGACAGTTTTCAATAAATTTTTGAGCTTTTAAAAAACGTTGTTTGCCGTGGAAAGTGGCAGCAAAGGCGATGCCGTAGCCGAGAAAAGCGGTTTCTCGTTCGGGATTTTCCCAATAATAATGGGTGGGATAGCTAGGGGCAATCCGAGAGAGAATTTCTAGGGGATCAAGGGGGGAAATTTTTTGACAAAAACTAACGATCGACGGATTTCCCTTTTCTGCGGCTAACAGTTGCGGGTTGAGGATAAAGTTATAGAGGCCGCCAAGATCAGCAATCGGACTATCAGGATAGGAAAGGCGAGGAACGGCAGAAGTCATGTCAAGTTTTTGGTATTTTTTGCAAAAAAACCATGATTAATGGTATTTAATCCCCACAGATGTGGCCAGAGTCAAAGATCTCTTTTTAACTATGGTATCGGAGAAAGGGTCTTTAGGTAGAAAGGGAACGGGATATTTATGACGATTAACCGGGTTGGAGACAAATGAAGGCTTAAAATCTCCAGAGATTGCTATTATTTAAATGGGCAAAAAAATTAATTTAATAACCGCTACTTCACAAGTTGGTGGAAATTGCCACCAGGGGACAAGTGGGGATACATTGTTCACAAACCACACAACGGGAACGCAAAAACTTAAGACGAAAACTTTCGGGATCAAGGGTTAAAGCTTCCGTGGGACAAACTCCCGTACATAACCCACAATCGACGCATTTTTCTTCATCAATGACGATTTCGCGACTAACTTGGGAAACGCCAATATTTTGTAATTGCAACCATTCGATCGCCGCTTCTAACTCATCGATATCCCCCGATAATTCTAATACTAATGTTCCCACTTGATTGGGGGCCACTTGGGCGCGGATAATATTAGCGGCGACGTTAAAATCCTTCGCCAGTCGATAGGTAACGGGCATATGGACGGCTTTTTTGGGAAAAGTGAGAGTAACGCGTTTTTTCATTAGGATAGGATAGGAATAATTTTTGAGAGACTATCCATGACAGCCACCACACCCACCAACAAAACCAGAAATCTGCTGCTGGCAGTAACGGCAGTTATCCTTAGTGTAGCGATTTTCTTCGGGTTTCAAACCACCGCTAGTTCTGTATCTTTGGAAGCGCAAGCGGAAAAAGCGACACCTTTTGATCTTGCCCTCAGCAATGGTAAACCCACCCTGACAGAATTTTATGCTAATTGGTGTAGCAGTTGTCAGGCGATGGCCTCTGAAATTGCCGAAATTAAAAAACAATACGGTAATGCCATTAATTTTGTCATGCTCAACGTTGATAATAATAAATGGTTGCCAGAAATTCTCCGTTATCGTGTGGATGGTATTCCCCATTTTGTCTTTTTAAATAATCAAGGACAACCGGTTGCCCAAGCGATCGGAGAACAACCAAAATCAATTTTAACTGCTAATTTAGAAGCACTTTTAACTAATTCTACCCTACCCTATGCCACCACTACGGGAGAGACTTCTGATTTTAATATCCTTGTGGGTGCTAGTCAAACCGATCCCCGCAGTCACGGTAGTCAAGTTAATCAGTAATCAGTTATCAGTAATCAGTTATCAGTTATCAGTCGAAAGCTTATGGCTGAAAGCTATCATTCAAGAGTTAACTATCAATCACTACATTTCATTGACTAAAACCTTTTAACTATGGCGATTATTGTCCAACATTTGACCACAGGTAACGAATATATATTCCTAGGAGTTAGTGGGGGTGAAAGTAAGAATATTTTATCCACAAAAATGTTAGGAGATTTCTTCGCAACCGAGACTCCAGATAAATCTCGATCGGTGACGGTTTGTGATGATCAAGGCCGGATACTTTGGTTTCCCGTCACAGAAATAATTGTGGTGGAGGTAGATGGTCAAAAACCCGAAGAATTATTACCAGAAATTATCGCCCCCGAACCAGTTCCTTTAAAATTAGATCAAGAGAATCAACCTCAGTCCCCAGAAAATCAAGGAAACATCGATGAATTTGCCGAAGATGACGACTGGATCTAGAATTAAATATCTAGTTTTAGCGGGAATAATTGCCCTATTTACTATTGGCTTTAATTCCCTCTATTCTGTTTCTCAAAACTCGATCGCTTCCTTCCCTGTTGCCGAAGTTAAACCCCAATATCTTAACGATTGGACAGCGGAATTAGAGGCAGAATTTCAACAAAGGGCGAAGCAAGTTATTAACCATTTTGCTAAGGCAGAAAGTTATGGCAATTTGTGGGGAGAAAACGAGAAAAGATCCTATCCTATGGCCATGTTTGATTTCTTGGCAGGAAACCGGCAAAAAGCCCTAGATTTCTTGCAGCAGGATGACCCACAAACACGAGAACAGGCCCACACTGATTATATAGATTATTATTTTTCTTTTACCCTAAAAGGACAAATTAGAAAATATTTTCTTCTCGGAAAATATCTCGATCCAGTTTATCGTCAGAGAATGTATAATGCGGCGAAAATTTGGACAGAAACCGATCCTTTACAACGACCCCATCCTATCCACGGTACTGGTCAAGGAACGGGTAATGATTGGAGTATAACAAGACGGGGTTTATGGGTAGATAGTCGCAATACTGATAACTTGCGAGCGATGCGAGAAACATCGGTTTATCTGATGGCCGAAGAAACAGGAAATGAAGCAACTCGTCAAATTTATAAGAGCAAAATTAAGCGTTACGTTTCAGCTTTATATAACATCGGTATGGGAGAATGGGATTCAGAAGTTTATCACGGTCATACCTTTGCTCCCTATCTCAATCTCTACGATTTTGCTCAAGATACGGAAGTTAAACAATGGGCAAAAATGGCCTTAGATTGGTTATCTATGGCCGCTAGTGTTAAATATTATCGCGGTGGTTGGGGGGGTCCCGTAAAACGCGATTATGGTGGTAGTAATGGGGTAATGCGATCGAGTGCAGCCCGCACTTTTTGGTTATACTTTGGTGATACTCCTGTCCCCAATAATCGCCCGGAATTGGACTCTCTTTATCTAATTACCAGTGGTTATCGTCCTCCTTTAGCAGTGATGGAATTAGCCCGAAAAAACTTTAATAAACCGGTAGAAATTCTCGCCAGTAAACCCCTGTATGAAAACTGGAAACCGGGCAATAATCAAAGTCCGGGTTATTGGGAAACTCAATTTATCGGTTCTAGTTATCAAATGGGTAGTCTGGCGGGAACTTTTCCCGATGGCGATGTGGCCCCATTTAAATTAATGGCCTTTAATCAAGACAAAGGGGTGGATTTTTTTGTGGCTAACACTGGCCAAAATGGCGTAAAACCGGGCAAAAATCCCGGGGATGAAATCGGACAATATCGCAATCTTTTGATCTGGTTACGACCAGCAGATCAAGCTTTTTTCTGGCAATTACCGAAAACTGCCAAGGTAGAAAAAGATGATAATATCTGGTTTATTCAATTAGAAAAAACTTGGTTAGCTCTGAGATTAATAAATCTTTCTTCTCCTGAAATGATCGAGATTCCTAATTCCCCTTATCCCGATGATAATACCTACCAAGCTTTACCCACAGGTAACAATTATGCGGGTTTTGCTCTGGAAGTGGGAGAAGCGGCAACCCAGGCTAGTTATGAGAATTTCAAGAGCATATTTAAGCAAAAAAGTCAATTAAATTTAACTCAAATTAACCAAGGCAGCCTCTTATTTAAAGGCAGTCAAGGACAGAGTTTACAATTTACCTATAATCAAATCAATCTACTGCCGATGTTAATTCGTAACGGTCAAAAGCACGATTGGTCAAAAAATTTCGCCCTTTATAACAGTTTAAGTCGAGATAACTCTCCCGTTTCTTTGGGATGGAAAAAGGGCAAATTAACTGTCAAAGCAGGGAAATATCAATTTTCCAATGCTTTGATCCTCCCCTCTCCTTAAGTTAGTTATTCTCGACTATTTATTCAGCAGACCCTAGTTAGGAGGAGAGGCAAAAGGCAAAAGGCAAAAGGCAAAAGGCAAAAGGCAAAAGGCAAAAGGCAGCTTTGTTCTCCCCACTTCCCCACTTCCCCACTTCCCCACACCCCACACCCCACACCCCACACCCTGTCCCCACGAAAAACTTTTTCAGCAGACCCTATTGATGAGGATTGTTCAGATCATTTGCGCTTGGTTTAATAACTCTTGCAATTCTTCTCCTTCGATTACTTCCGTGGTCAAAAGATTAGCGGTAATCGACTCTAATAAATTGCCGTTATGACTGAGAATTGCTAGGGCTTTTTGGTAACTAGCGTCGATAATTTGTTTAACTTCTTCATCGATCGCTTTGGCCGTATTTTCTCCGATCGAACGCCTGGGACTACCCTGATTATTACCTAAAAAATTAGCCTGTCCCGTTTTATCGTAGGCTAGGGGACCGAGGGATTTACTCATACCATAAATTGTCACCATTCTTTCCGCAATATCCGTCGCCCTTTGTAAATCATCGGAAGCGCCATTAGTGACACTGCCAAAGATTAATTCTTCGGCTGCCCGACCGCCCAATAACATAGTAATTTGTTCTTTAAATTCGGTTTCTGTCATCAAAAAACGGTCTTCCGTGGGAATTTTCAGGGTATAACCCAAAGCGGATAAACCCCGGGGAACGATGGAAATTTTCTCCACCCGACCACCTCCCGGCATAACAGCGCCAACTAAAGCATGGCCGACCTCGTGATAAGCGACGATTTTCTTTTCTTTTTCCGATAAAACCCGACTTTTCTTTTCTAAGCCAGCGATAACTCTTTCTATCGCCTCTTTAAAATCAATTTGACTGACTTTTTCCCGATTATTACGGGCAGCCAAGAGAGCAGCCTCATTGACGAGGTTGGCTAAATCGGCACCAGCAAAACCGGGGGTTTGGGTGGCGATCGCTTTGAGGTTAACATCTTCACCCATCTGGACTCGTTTGGCGTATATTTCCAAAATTGCCAATCTTCCCGCTAAATCGGGACGATCCACCAAAACTTGGCGATCAAAGCGCCCCGGACGCAATAAAGCGGCATCAAGAGTCTCTGGGCGATTGGTGGCGGCTAAAACGATGACAACGGCTTCTTTGGGACTAAAACCGTCCATTTCTGTCAAAAGTTGGTTCAAAGTCTGCTCGCGCTCATCATTGCTGCCGCTAGTTCCCGATCCCGAACTTCTTGATTTACCGATCGCGTCCAATTCATCAATAAAAATGATGCTAGGGGCATTTTTCTTCGCTTGGGCAAATAGATCCCGCACCCGGGCTGCCCCAGTGCCGACAAATAACTCCACGAATTCCGAGGCCGAAATGCTAAAAAAAGTCACTCCCGCTTCTCCCGCGACCGCTTTTGCTAAGAGAGTTTTCCCTGTCCCCGGCGGTCCGACTAAGAGAACACCCTTAGGAATACGCGCCCCAATTTTATTAAAGCGCTCGGCATCCTTGAGAAATTCGACAATTTCCTTTAACTCGGTTTTTGCTTCCTCGGCCCCGGCCACATCACTGAAGGTAATCGGATATTTTTCGCCGTCTCCGTAAACTTTAGCGAGATTTTTGTTAAAAAGCAGCGATTTACGGGTGTCATCGTTTCGATAGAACAGAAACTGCATGGCGGCGACTAAAATTAAGGGAGGAACCACCCAAGCGAGGAGAGTGCTGATCCAACTGTTTTCGGCTACGGGAATCGCCTCGAAGATTACGCCTTTTTGCTGTAATAGTTGGGGTAATTGGGGGTTATCGACTGGAATCGTGGCAAAAACTCGTCCGGAGACTAGATTACTGCTCGGTTTGCTGGCCAGAGAACTAGAATCACCGTGAAAGGGATTACTTGATTCTGGGGGATTAACGGGGGGATTACCCGGAATAGGCAGGGATTCTAAAGGATCTTTTGATTGATAAAAGATGACTTGATTGCCAATTCTGACCCTACTGATGTCGCCCCGTTCCACTTTACTGATAAATTCGCTGTAGGGTTCGAGGGGAATATTGGACAATTCTGAGGGACGAGGGATAAGAAAATAGCCTAAAGCGGCAACACCAGAACAAATGATTAGGATTTTGCCTAACCGAGGCAAACGCGACCAGGAAAATTTATTATCTTCTTGATTAGCCATAATTTTTAGGGCAGGTGAGAGTGAAAATACAAAGTCCATGCTAACAATTCCCTGTCTCGATCGCCTTACCGATGGGATAGGATAGAGGATGGAATACTTGGTAGCGAGCGAGCGACAAACGAGAGAAATCCCATGAATTTAGTTAGCTTAGAGAACTTTCTCGATAACACTTCTTTTTTAGTCCTGTTTTTAACCATGCTGGTTTATTGGGCCGGGGCAGCCTTTCCTAGCATACCTTTGTTGTCTGGCTTAGGCAGCACGGGAGTGGCCATCGCTAACCTCTGTATCGCCGCTTTATTGGGGGCGCGCTGGTTAGAAGCGGGTTATTTCCCCATTAGCAATCTTTACGAATCTTTATTCTTTCTCGCTTGGGGTGTAACTGCGGTTCATTTAATTGCTGAGTACACTAGCCGCAGTCGCCTGGTGGGAGTGGTGACGACTCCTGTAGCCATGGGGATTACCGCTTTTGCCACTTTGTCCTTACCAGGAGAAATGCAAACTTCGGCCCCCTTGGTTCCGGCTTTAAAATCGAATTGGCTGATGATGCACGTTAGCGTCATGATGTTAAGTTATGCTGCTTTGATGGTGGGTTCCTTGATGGCGATCGCTTTTCTGATCGTCACTAGAGGTCAAAATATCGAGTTAAAAGGCAGTTCCGTGGGTACGGGAGCCTATCGTCTCCAAAATAAGTTATCTACCACTCTTTCCGCCCCAATTTTCCTGGAAACGGCTAACAGTGGCACAACCGCCCTTTTAACTCCCACCTTAACAGCGATGACGACCCTTTCGCCCCAACGTCTCAGCTTGGCGGAAACCCTCGATAATATCAGTTATCGGGTCATTGGTCTCGGTTTTCCCCTTCTTACTATCGGTATCATCGCCGGAGCGGTTTGGGCCAATGAAGCTTGGGGTTCCTATTGGAGTTGGGATCCGAAAGAAACTTGGGCGCTAATCACTTGGTTAGTTTTTGCCGCTTATCTCCATGCACGCATTACCCGGGGATGGCAGGGCAGAAAACCGGCTATTCTAGCGGCCAGTGGTTTTGTTGTGGTTTGGGTATGTTATTTAGGGGTGAATCTTTTAGGTAAAGGTCTTCATTCCTACGGCTGGTTTTTCTAAATCAGTTATAGGGGTGGGGTGTGGGGTGTGGGGTGTGGGGAAATGGGGAAGTAGGGAATTTCAACTAAAAACCCCAAAACCCTAAAACTCCAAAACCCCTAAACCCCTAACACCCTAAACCCTGCCCCCTGTCTCCTGTCTCCTAAACCCACCAACAAACTTTTTGCCGCAAACCATAAATAATGACAACTTTTCAAAAGTTATAAAAAATGATCGAGCAGAAAACTACTATTAAAAATCTGGCTTTAATCGCAGGTGTGCATGGCAATGAACTAACTCCCGCTTATTTGGTTAAATACCTGCAAAAGTCAGCTAATCTCCTTGCCCGCAGCAGTTTTCAATCCCACAGTCTCATCGCTAATCCCTTAGCCCTAAAGCAACGGGTTAGATATATCGATACGGATTTAAATCGCTGTTTTAACCAAAAAGATTTAGTGAATCCCGATTGTCAGCAATACGAACAAAAACGAGCCAAAAAAATAGTCAAAGAAATCCGAGAAAAATCCATTGATTTATTAATCGATATTCACAGCACCACATCTAACATGATGCTGGCGATTATTTATTCTAACCCCCATCCTTGGCTATTAAAACTCTTTACCTATCTGACTAAAATTAATCCTGAGGTGCGCTTAATTTATCATCCCGTCAGCGAGGAAGAAAATCATTTTCTGAAAGGAATTTGTCCCCTAGCTTTTACCCTCGAAATCGGTCCAATTAACCATGGTGTCATCTGTCCCTATCTTTTTCGTCAAACCGAAACACTCATCTATCAAATCCTAGACTATATCGAACAGGAAAATTATCTCGCTGCCCATCTCGATACTTTCAGCGAATCCCTAACAGTTTACCAACGTTTAGGCTCGATCGATTATCCTAGGGATGAACAGGGTGAAATTAAAGCCATGTTACATCCTCAGATTCTCCAACGAGATTATCAGGCAATTCAACCCAATCAACCGATTTTTCTAGGATTTGATGGTCAGGAAATTATCTATCGTGGTGAATCTGAATTATATCCTATCTTTGTCGGAGAATCTTCCTATAAAGAAAAAGGAATCGCCCTTTGTTGGACAGCCAAAAAACAAATCGATATTAATTAGGGTTTGCTGCAAAAAGTTTGTTGGTGGGGTTAGGAGTCAGGAGACAGGAGTCAGGAGTCAGGAGGCAGGGTGATAGGGGTTTAGGGGTTTAGGGTGTTAGGGTGTTAGGGTTTTAGTTGAAATTCCCCCACTTCCCCACTTCCCCACTTCCCCACTTCCCCACTTCCCACACCCCACACCCCACACCCTGTCCCCAGGAAAAACTTTTTCAGCAGACCCTAAATAAGGGAAAAGCCACTATGACCTTTACTTCTGATTCTCTTTTAGCTGAACGTTACCAACTGCAACAACGCCTAGGAAATACCGCTATCGGTCGTCAAACTTGGTTAGCTACCGATGTATTATCCCAAGAATCGGTAATTATTAAACTCCTCGCTTTTAGTCCCCAGATGGAGTGGGAAGAATTAAAATTATTTGAACGGGAGGCAGCCGTCTTAGCTTCTCTCCAGCATCCCCGTATTCCCCGCTATCGCGATTATTTTTCCCTCGATAAAAATCAAGGTGACGGGATTCCTTGGTTTGTACTTGTACAAGATTATATACCGGGAGAATCCTTAAGCGCTCGCTTAGAAAGGGGGCAACGTTTCACCGCTACGGTAATTCGGAATATTGCCCAAGAAGTTCTCGAAATTCTCATCTATTTACATGAATTATCGCCCCCAGTATTACATCGAGATATTAAACCTAGTAATTTAATTATTAACTCGGAAAATAAGGTTTATTTAGTAGATTTTGGGGCAGTCCAGTCCAGGGGTGCAGTGACAGGAGTTACTTTTACTGTGGTGGGGACGAGTGGTTATGCACCTCTAGAACAATTTTGGGGCCGGGCAGTTCCCAGTTCTGATTTATATGCCTTAGGTATGACTTTAATTCATTTATTGACGGGAATTGTCCCGATAGAACTGCCCCACCGCGACTCTAAAATTCAATTTCGCCAACTGGTGACAATCGATGATGATTTAATCGATTGGTTAGAAACTATGACCGATATGGCGGTAGAAAAGCGGTTTAAAAGTGCCAGAGAAGCCCTGAAATTTCTCCAACATCCCTACCATCGCCAAGCCTCAAGTTTAATCGATCCTAAGAAATTACCAAAACCTCCCCACAGTTCCATCCGTATCGCTAAACACCAGGATAATTTAGAGATTAATTTACCCCCAAAAATTAAGCTACCTTCCGATGCGCCTACTCTCTGGTCTTTGGCGATTGTCCTTACTGTCACTGTCTTTATCTCCCCGATTCTTACCTTTATTATAGCTCTGATTAATTTTATTTGTTTGCGTGAGATGCAATTAATTCTTACCCCTCAAGAGGTTTTAATTAAATATAAAGTTTTCAATTTTATCTACAAAAAATTTGCTTTTAAACCTCAAGATTTATGGGGTATTTTTCTCCATAGCAATGGCACAGAAGGTAACTATCAGATTCGTCTGCGGACGGCTAAAAATTATTATCTTATCGGTCAGAATCTCCGCGAGGATGAATGTCTCTGGTTAGGACAGGAAATCCAAGATTGGTTAAATTTGATCAAATATAGCGTTTCTCCTCAAGATGAAGTGTAACCTGACAGGGTATCTTCTCCTGACTTGAAAGAGGGTGTAGGGTGTGGGGTGTGGGGTGTGGGGTGTGGGGTGTGGGGTGTAGGAAAGGAAACCTCTTTCATCTGTGGGGGTGAAAATTTTTTCATCGGGACCGTCTCCCCAAAAGGAAAACTTCGTACCTCACCATGAAGATAACTGAGAATCAATTCAAGAAATCCCCGGAATTAGTCGTTAGGCATTTTCCCTTTTTTAACCTTAATGTTGCAGAGATCACCCTATCTTGATAGAATAATAACTGATTGGCATTCCCTCGGCTACAAGGCGGCAATTATTAAATCGGATTAGGAATTGCCAAAAGGCGGCCATGAAATGTTAGTTATTAGTGGAGAAGAAAAAATGATCTCTGAAATTTACAAAAAAGTCAGCTTGTTAGTTTTGTATCAAGGGGTTTTTGATAATGCTATTGGCCAGGCATTTATTACCCTATTAGCTACGGATAATGTTGCCGATTTTCTCAAAGCTTATGGTCAATTGTTTCAAGCTTTAGCATCTAAAAATATCAGTTGGAATGATTTTCTAATCGAACAAATTTTATTAGATGACAATCCCTTTAGTCAACAGGTACAGAAAAAAAGTGTTTGGGAGTTACCCGAATCTTTAATTAATGGCGTTAAACAGGATTTATCTATCCTCCAATCTCTTTATAACTCGAGCATTTATAGCTTAAGTAATTCGACAGTTTTTGAACAAATTAAATTTCTAATTTTCCCCGCTTGGGAAGTGGAAAATAAATTAGAAAGTTTCCTGCATTCCAGTTCAGATTGGACAGAATTAGTCGAAGATCTAGCCGATTATTATCGCGAATGTGGTACAGGAATTTTTGCCCGTTATCAAGCTTTAAGGTGGCAAGAAGGCAGATTACAAGGAATTACTCATCCTGATCCCGTGCAGATTCAAGACATAGTCGGTTATGAAATGGCTAAGAAAACCTTGATTAAAAACACTGAGTTTTTATTGGCAGGTTATCCTGCTTTAAATGTCTTACTCTATGGTTGCCGTGGTTCAGGAAAATCCTCTTTAGTCAAGGGATTATTGCAAAAATATCATAGTCAGGGATTGCGCTTAATTGAAGTGGCAAAATCGGAATTAAAAGACCTACCATTAATTATTGAAATCTTGCAAGATTTGCCACAAAAATTTATTATCTTTGTCGATGATTTATCCTTTGAAGAAGACGATGAAGCTTTTAAAGCTTTAAAAGTTGTTTTAGAGGGAAGCGTCACCGCTAGACCGAAAAATGTCGTAGTTTATGCCACTTCTAATCGCCGACATTTAGTCAGAGAATTTTTTGCCGATCGACCCCGACCAAAAGATAGTGATGAAGTGCATAATTGGGACACAGTACAAGAAAAATTATCCTTTAGCGATCGCTTTGGTTTAACCCTAACTTTTGAACCGGCTAATCAAGAAAAATATTTGGAAATAGTGCGTCATTTAGCCAGTTTAGCTAAATTAAAAATTAGCTTAGAAGACTTAGAATTTCGTGCCAAACAATGGGCAAACCAACATAATGGGCGATCGGGCAGAACTGCCAGACAATTTGTTGATTTTCTTCAAGGGGAATTAGAATTAAATGGGTAGCATTAATTGTGTTATGATTAAATAAAAGAATATCTAATCTAGAAAAATGTTGACTTCATCGCCTCCCGAAATTATCAGCTTAGAAGCCTACCGCAACCTAGAAACTAGAGCGGAAACTAAACACGAATATCACGACGGGGAAATTATCGAGATGACAGGGGGAAGCATCAATCATAATAGTATTCTCATTAATCTTATTGTCCTGCTTAAATTAGCTTTAAGAGGAACTAATTACCGTCTTCAATCTAGCGATCTACGCCTATGGATACCCCAGTATAATTGCGGTTTATACCCAGATTTAATGATCATTGCCGGGGAACCGTTATTTAGTGATAATCGCAACGATGAAATTTTAAATCCCTGCCTAATTATCGAAGTTTTATCCCCTTCTACCTCTGGTTATGATCGGGGCGATAAATTTCGTTATTATCGTTCTATACCCCAATTAAACCAATATCTTCTCGTCAGTCAAGGGGAGATACTAATAGAATCCTATAGCCAAACATCAGAAAATAATTGGTTACTGCAAGAATACACCCCAGCAAGGGGAATTCTCTCTCTAGATTCTTTAGGAATTAGCTTAAATCTTGCCGATATTTACGAGGGAATTAATTTTAATTGATTGTCCCCTTCAATCTCAATTGAGGAATAATTTATAAATGATCACCTTTTTTCTGTGATCTAGGTTATCATCGGGAGTATTAAAAATTCTGTGACAGAAAAAATGTTAACTCGATCTCCTCCCAAAACCCTCAGCTTAGAAGAATCTCGTAATTTAGAAACTAGCGCAGAAACTAAACACGAATATCACGACGGGGAAATTATCGAGATGACAGGGGGAAGCATCAATGATAATCGACTGGTACGCAATCTAACTTAGTGTCAGCAGAAGTCCCTCGCTTTTAGCGATGGGATGAATCCTGACTTTGTATATAGGGTCTGCTAAATAGGGTTTGCGGCAAAAAGTTTTTCGTGGGGGTAGGAGTCGGTGGTCAGGAGTCGGTGGTCAGGAGCCGGTCGTTTCAGGCTTTGTTGCCCTCTTTTTTTGTACCAGTTTATCTACTATAAGAAGGATAATGCCAGGTTTTTGAATGTCCCAATCCTATATTCCCAGCATGAACATCGGATTTTAACAGGTCAAAAGCCTTATTTTCAAAGGGTTTTACCATTATTCAGCCAGCCCTAAATAAATCTAATTTTAAATATACCAATAGAAAAAAAGGTGGGCAAGTCCCACCTTTGCAACTAAATTATTGTCCTTTCTCCACTGCTGCCACCATCAATAAAGTTTTGAGGACAGAATCAGGATTAAGACTGATGGAATCGATGCCTAATTCCACTAAAAATTGAGCGAATTCGGGGTAATCACTGGGGGCTTGACCACAGATACCGATTTTGCGATTATGGGCTTTAGCGGTTTCAATGGCCATTTTCACCATGCGTTTAACTCCCTCATTCCGTTCATCAAAAAGATGGGCAACTAGGGCAGAATCCCGATCTAATCCTAAGGTTAATTGGGTCAAATCATTAGAACCGATCGAAAATCCGTCAAACACCTGAGCAAATTGGTCAGCAAGAATTACATTACTTGGTAACTCACACATCACATAAACTTGCAAACCATCAACCCCGCGTTCGAGACCATTTTTCGCCATTTCTTCGAGGACTCTCATCCCTTCTTCGGGGGTACGACAGAAAGGAATCATCGGAATCACATTAGTTAATCCCATTTCTTCCCGGACCATTTTCAGCGCCCGACATTCCAACGCGAAAGCTTCGCGATAATTAGGATCAGTATAACGGGAAGCGCCGCGCCAACCGATCATCGGGTTTTCTTCCTTGGGTTCAAAGGGTTTGCCACCCAATAAATTAGCGTATTCATTGGATTTAAAATCGGACATCCGCACAATTACATCTTTGGGGTAGAATGCGGCTGCAATCATGGCAATTCCCCGGGCCAATTTATCGACGAAAAATTGGGGTTTATCCTGATAGTGTTTGGTTAATTCGGCGATTTGGTCTTTTACGTCTCCTTCTTCCAATTCGTGGAATTTGAGCAAAGCGCTGGGGTGGGCCTGAATATGGTTAGCGATAATGAATTCTAGACGCGCTAAACCGACCCCTTGGGCAGGAATATCGGCAAAAGCGAAGGCTTTTTCGGGATTACCGATATTCATGAGGATTTTTGTCCGAGTTTGCGGCAAATTGTCTAGGTGAGTTTCGCAAATTTCAAAGGGTAGCAATCCGAGGTAAACTTTCCCTTCATCCCCTTCCGCACAGCAAACGGTGACTTCCTGACCGGTTTTAATCGTTTCCGTGGCATTATTGCAACCCACGATCGCCGGAATGCCCATTTCTCGTGCGATAATAGCGGCATGACAAGTACGACCACCTTGATTAGTAACGATCGCGCTTGCTTGTTTCATAATCGGTTCCCAGTCGGGATCCGTGCGATTGGTGACGAGAACTTCTCCCGGTTTAAAGTTGTTGATTTTATCGACACTGAGGATGACTCTGGCTTTTCCTTGACCGATTGCCGCACCTACACTCCGTCCCACTGCTAAAACTTGACTTTTTTGCTTAATTTCGTAGGATTTAAGGATATTAGCGGCTTTTTGCGATTGTACGGTTTCTGGACGGGCCTGAACGATAAACAGTTCTCCTGTGATACCATCTTTTGCCCATTCGATGTCCATGGGGGTGTAGGTTCCGCGCACCTGCGAGTAATGTTCCTCGATTTGGGTCGTCCAACGGGCTAAAGTGAGGATTTCTTGGTCATTAATGCAGAATTGATCCTGTTCTAGCTTGTTAACTCGGATATTCTTGGTTAGACGCGATCCTCCATCATCGTAGATCATCTTGATGGCTTTACTGCCGAGGCGTTTGTCGAGGATGGGTTTGTAACCGTTTTTAAGAGTCGGTTTAAAAACCAGATATTCGTCGGGGTTAACAGCACCTTGCACGACATTTTCCCCTAAACCGTAGGCTGCCGTGATTAAAGCGGCATTTTTGAACCCTGTTTCCGTATCGATGGAAAACATCACCCCGGAGGTGGCTAGATCTGAACGCACCATTTTTTGGACACCGACGGAAAGGGCGACGGCAAAGTGATCGAAACCGTTATGATGACGGTAGGAAATAGCGCGATCGGTGAATAAAGAGGCAAAACATTTATGGCAAGCTTCTAAAACTCCCCTCACTCCTTGCACGTTGAGATAGGTTTCCTGTTGTCCGGCAAAACTCGCTTCTGGTAAGTCTTCGGCAGTGGCACTCGATCGAACGGCCACATCGATGGAATGATAGAGATCATCGCCATAACGTTCACAGAGTCGGCGATAGGCAATAGCGATCGCATGACTTAAATCATCGGGGAACGGTGTATTGAGGATTAATGTGCGTGCTTGTTTACCTTTTTCCTGCAAGTTCTGCACATCGTTTTCGTCTAAATCTTGGAAAATTTGTCTTAATTGTGCGTCTAGTCCGGCTTTTTCGACAAAGTGACGGTAAGCGTAAGCGGTGGTGGCGAATCCTGTGGGGACATTAATCCCTTTCGGGGTTAATTGTTGGATCATTTCGCCTAAGGAGGAGTTTTTGCCACCGACTAATCCCACATCTTTGCTGTCTACTTCTTCAAACCACAGAATTAATGCTTGTTCTCTAGAGGTTCTCGCAACATCTTGTAGTAGCATCATAAGTATTTTTACCTCTGTACTCTATACTTTCAGTTTAGCGACATACCATTCTCAAAAACCCTTGAGTTTGATATTTATTTACAAAACTCTATAATAGCCAACTCAGCCACGATCACCCTATCTCTAAAGGGTTTAATTGTCTAGGTACTTAACACAAAAATTAATAATTTAGTTGAGAGAGTGACTCGATTATTTATTACTCTCCAGCTTGTTTTAAAGCGAAACTAATGACCCTTGCACTAATTCTTATCCCTCGATTTTGCATTCGAGTTATGGCTAATTTAATTGAAATTGGATAGCCTTCTTGCTTGGCACGAAGTAAAATGCCAATTGATCCTGTGACTAAAAGACCACTTAATTTAGCAATAAGTCTTCCTACTGTTTCATCAATACAAACTGTTTGAATATTTTCCCGCAAAGCCAAATGAATAACCGCAGCCTCTCCTAAATCTAGAGAATTAAGCAATATTGGCATAATTGTAAGAGGATATTCTTGCTTTCTTAACCAAGAATCAAATATAAATTCAGAAATAGCAAAACCACTTTTCCCACCGGCTAAAACTTCTTGACATACCTCATAAGGAACAAGTACCTCTCGATAAAGTGCTGTAGAATTTCTAAATCACCCAAAGCTGCTATTAAAGCAATTAAAGGTGAGGTATTAATACAATACGTTCAGTTTTAGGCATTTTCAAAGTCTGATAATAGTTCTTCTTCTGTTAAGTCAATCATCCCTACGCCAAAATCGGTCAATCTCAATAAAAAATTAACCCTATCCACTCCTAATAAATTGGCAGCCATACCCGATGAAATACGTTTCATCTCAAAGAGTTTTACTACCATAGCTCAGGTTGCTTCTCTCTCGAATTCCTCTCGTGTTTTTTGAAGAAAGTCGGGTAAATTTTCAGGATAATTTATGGTGAGTTGTAAAGTCATATATCGTGCTATATTTATCTCATTTTTCTAGGTTGGATTTCACCTAGTTTAGCTCAATCCAACCTAGATTTATTTAGAGCTTGCTGAATAAATCTTAAAACCTTGTTGGGTAAGACTTTTAGACTTTTGGGAAATCAAAAAGTACCAGATATGGGGGTGATCGGGGGGAAAATTCAGGGACTTTTTCCCTGAAAATTAGGTAATTGACCCCCTCAAAATCGGTAAAACCCTACACCCCACACCCTACACCCCACACCCGACCCCCAGGAAAAACTTTTTCAGCAAACCCTATTTATAGTTGTGTGATGGTGACATCAACAGTTTTAACCGTAGTTCCCAAACTGGATAAGGGAGGTTGAATTTCCTGTTCATTACCCACCACAAGAGTCACAATCTGATTCGGTTGCAGATATTGTTGGGCCACTCGTTGAATATCGGCAATTGTCACCCCTTTTACCGCTTGTTGATAACGGAAGATAAAATCTTGGGGATAACCATAGTATTCATAGGTCATCAATCGCGATAAATTTTGAGCAGGTTTCTCAAACTTAAAAACAAAAGAATTGAGAATAGCATTTTTAGCATCTTCTAATTCTTTTGCGGTTACGGGTTGATCGCGAAGGCGCTCGATTTCGCCTAAAATTGCCTTAATAAAAGGTACGGTAGCATCGGTGCGAGTTTGACCTCCAGCAATAAATAAACCGGGATAATCATAACGACTATTCCAGACACCATAGACAGAATAAGCTAATCCTTGACGGGAGCGCACTTCATTAAATAAACGACCACCAAAACCGCTTAAAATCTCATTTAATACCGTTAAAGCGGGATAGTCGGGACTATCCAAACGACCCCCAAGATGACCTAATAAAACCGTACTCTGGGTTAATTGGGGTTGATTGACAACAAAGACACCTTGAAGATTTTTTTGGGTTGCCGAAGGGGTAACAATTTTAGTGGCAGTTGCGGGATTTTTCCAATCGCCAAAAGTTTTATTGATTAATGCTTTCATCGACTGAGAATCAAAATCCCCGACAATTCCTAAAATTATTTGATCGGGACGGACATAGGTACGATAAAAATCGATTAAATCCTGACGGTTAATATTAGCTAAAGTGCCATATTCTACAGTACGAGCGTAGGGACTATTATCACCATAGACTAGCTTGCGGAACTCCCGACTAGCAATATCACTGGGATCATCATTACGTCGGGCAATTGCTCCTTTTTCCTGAACTTTGGCTAATTCCACTCTCTGATTTTCAAAAGCTGGGGAACGTAAAACTTCGGCAAAGAGATTAAAAACTGTTTCTAAATCTTCACTAAGAGCGCTAAAACTAGCAGTTCCAGCGTTAAGATCGATCGAGGTTTCTACGAGGGCTGCTCTTTGTTCTAATAATTGATTTAAGACATTAGAAGGATGTTTTTCCGTGCCACCACTACGCAGCACGGTTCCAGTAATATCGGCTAATCCGACTTTTTCCCCGGATTCTAATCTTCCTCCCGTCCGAATCATCGCCGTACCACTTACTAAAGGTAAGCTCCGATCCTCCACTAAATAAACCACCATACCATTATCTAGTTGATAGCGCTCGTATTGGGGAACTGTCACTTCAGGAAGGGGAGGAAAAGTTAAATCGGTAAAATGTCGCGGGGTTTGGGCAATTGCCGGGGAACGAAAAGCTAGGACACCTATCAGGGTGATAACTATTAAACCTAGCCATTGGAAGCGTTTTTTCATGATTATATTTATTTTAGGTTTTCGGTTTTAGGTGTTAGGTGTTGGGGGGTTAGGGTTTTAGGGTGTTGGGGTGTTAGGGTGTTGGGGTGTTAGGGTGTTGGGGTTTTACCTAAAATTTCCCCATTTCCCCACTTCCCCCATTTCCCCCATTTCCCCACTTCCCTATCTCCCCATCTCTCTATTTCGGTAAAATTCGGCCAATAGTGCGATTTTCGGGGGTAAAAGTCTCTTTAGCCACCCGTTGAATATCGGCTGCCGTGACAGCATTATAAGCATCTAATTGGGCGAATAAATTACGCCAATCGCCGGTTTTTACCTCGTATTCAATCAAGGATCGCGCCATGCCCATGTTAGAATCAAGACCTCTTAATAGGGCTGCCCGTAGTTGATTTTTAACCCGTTCTAATTCCTGTTCCGAAACCGGTTCATTTTTCAATCTTTCCAATTCCCAATTCAAACCCTGCGCTACTTCCTCCACACTGACATTAGGAGCGCTGAGAGCATAGAATAACAGCAAATTCGGGTATTTATCCCCCGGAAAGCCGTTAAATCCCTGAGCAGCGAGGGCAAGTTGTTTGTCCTCCACTAAAGCTTTATACAGTCGCGAAGTTCTTCCTTCACTCATTAAAGTGGCAATAACCTCGTAAACCGCATGATCGGGGTGATTGAGGGCGGGACGATGGTATCCTTCTAAATACCAAGGCTGCGAGGCTAATTTTAGGGTAATTTCCTTTGTTTTGGTTTGGTTCGGTTCTACTACTGTCACCTGTGGGGGTTTCGGTTTAGCGGGAAAACGACCAAAATAAACCTTAGCTAACTGTTTTACCTGTTCTGGGTCCACATCTCCGGCGATAGCTATGGTTAAATTACTGGCAGGATAAAATTTATCGAAAAAGTTTTGGATATCTGAGGGTTCCAGATTGCGAATATCTCGATCGTAACCGATAACGGGACGTTTGTAGGGATGGACAGTATAAGCTTGATCGAGAAAAGCTTCGATTAATAAACCCAAGGGGCTATTATCCGTCCGCATCCGTCTTTCTTCCAGAATTACGTCTTTTTCTTTGTAAAATTCCCGTTGGAACACCGGCTCTAAAAATCTTTCCGATTCCAAAGACATCCATAATTCCAATTTATTCGACGGGAAGCTGTAAAAATAGCTAGTTGCATCGGTGGAAGTGGTGGCATTTAAACCGACTCCCCCCTGCGTTTCGACGATTTGCCCGTATTCGTTGCGTTGGACGAATTTCTCGGACTCTGCCTTAGCTTGTTGAAATTCTTCCGTTAATTTAGCCACTTCTGCGCTTTTACCCGCTTTTTTGGCCGCTTGTAGTTCTTTGTCTATAGCTTCAAGGCGATTGAGGACTTTTTTCTCGCTAAGATAATCGATAGTACCGATGGTTTTTGTGCCTTTAAAGGCTAAATGTTCCAAAAAGTGGGCAACTCCTGTTTTACCGTCCGGTTCATCGGCACCTCCCACATCCGCGTAGGTGACAAAGGAAATAACCGGAGCATCGCGATTTTCCAGGATAATGAATTTTAGTCCGTTATCGAGGCGAAATTCGGTAATTTTTTGTTGAAATTGCTTAAGGTAGGGGGTAATCGATTGTACATCGGCTGACTGCTCTTTCCCTTGGGCAAGAAGGGGTGAGAAACTCCCAAAACCCCAAAACACAAGGAGAGCGACCCAAAAGCCGATTACAGCCCGATAATGGGGGTTATTTTTAATGATCATAGATAGTTTTATCAGTTATCGTGGGAGCGAGAGATCGATCGCTATGTTCGATCTTAGCAGTCGATTGTTAGGAGAGGGGAAATGGGGTGCTTTTTTCAGTGATCAGTAAACAGTTATCAGTTATCAGTGGGGAAGTGATTTAAACCGCTTATTCTTAGATTAGCCGAACCTCCCCCAATCCCTTTACTGTTGCCTTTTGCCTCTTGCCTTTTGCCTCGTCTCAACAAGCAATTTAAATTACGAACAGCTTAGGGACTTGCGCGGGAATAATATCCCAATCGATCGGAGGGCGCAAGCTTTGCGCCCCTACAGTAACGGATTTTGCCCACAATGTAGGGGCGAACTGCGTTCGCCCAAAAGGTACATTATCAAAGCGCAAGTCCCTTATCAGTTGTCATTTCATTGTTTACTGTTCACTGTATCTCAACAGTAGAAGAATTTCTATAACATCGTCAAGTTTATTACTGTTTGGGCGACTATCACTGCCCATCTAAAATGCCTCTGAGGGGGTTGCGGGCTTTTTCTTCTAATTTTTTACCTCGCACCCAAAGGACAGCACAAATTCCGAAGATAACTAGCCAAAATAGGGATATTGATCGCCATTCCCAAGATAGGCGATGATACAGAGCAAAAGAGGTAAACCCAAATACAATGGGAAACCAACAAAACCAGGGAAAAGCCAATATCGACAAGAATCGTATCTCTCTTAAATCTTCTTCCCTTTTAGCCATATCCCAATTCGCCAAACCAACTACTTCAATAGCCGTAATCACAATCCCAACCACAGCCCCAAACACAGCCACACCCCCAACCACAGTCCCAGCCACAGCCCCAGCCCCAATCGAAGCCCCAACCACAACCTCAACAGCATGCCGATCATCACGAGCCCCCATCGAAGCCCCCTCAACCTCCCCAAACACAGCCACAACCACAACCACAGCCATAGCCATAGCCACACCCCCAGCCCTAGCCACACCCCCAACCAAAGCCAAAACCAGAGCCACAGCCAAAACCAGAGCCACAGCCACATCCCTAGCCCCAGTCATAGCCCCAGACAAAAACATAAGCACAGCCACAGCCCCAGACAAAAACATAACCATACCCCCAGCCCCAGCCCTACCCTCCTCAAACATAGCCACAACCCCAGCATTCATCAAAGCCATAGTCAAAACCATAACCCCAACACCAGCCTCAGACAAAGCTGTTACCCCTTCCCAAACTAGGTTTTTTCTGAGTAGCCGCTGCCATTCCTGGCAAAACGTCCAGGGTCCTAGTAAGCCCAATTTGATCAACAAAGTTGGCTCTGATTTTTCTTCTTTAGATTTAAATTCATGCCATAAAACTATTACAAAACGCCAGACAACAAGGATTGCCAGTATCATTAAGCCATTGACCCAACTTTTTAGCTGACTGTGCATGATAGCGAATATTTCAAGTACAGATCCAAGAGAGAGCAAAAAGACAACAGTTAGCACCCCTAGATATTCTCGGCTTTTTTTAAACTCATATTCTATCTTTTCAAAAAGATTGCGCCAGTCATTTTGATGGGGGCGGCGGTAGTCGATCAAGCGAGACAGTAATCCAAATTGCAATTGAGGTGTCAGACTCTCAAAAAGATATCGCCAACGATGACTAGGAGTAATTTCCCTTAAAACTCGATCAATAAACTCTTCTCGATCGATAAACTCTTTTTGAGCATCTAAATCTTTAATTGTAACTGATTCCAATTCATTTTTAAAAGAATTTAATTGAGTCAGATTAATTTCATTTGGTAACTGAATCGCACATAAAGGAATGACTAACCGAGGATCGAGTTCAAAAGCGATTTTAGGAATATCATCAGCAGAGCTTTCAATAATTGCAGCAGCAACTTTCTTGACAGTAGCAGAGAACTGCAAAGTGCTTGAATTTTCAAAAGGTTGCCAAATCCAATTTAAGTCCGTTTCGATTACCTCTTGTGGCTGGCGCTTTTGTTTGACGGCTCGATTTTTTAGTCGGCGAATAAATCTTAATAGCATTAGTTTTCCTTCAGGATGGTGTGCGATGGCGTTCAGCTTGACTATCTTCTAACTGCTTCAACAGTGCTGCAAGTCGAAAACTTACTTTTCCGCTTAAGTTCGGATCTTCCTGCAATCTTTCAAGTGCCTCAGCCGCTTCTGGTATGGCAATTTTAACTAGATCATCCATTGCTTCTATAGAGCCTTTTCGAGCTAAAGATTCTAGTTGATTAACTGCTAAACCTCCCATTCTGATTAACGCTTCTCGCACTTCTATAAAATGGGGTTGATTGGGATCATAGTAAATAACTAATTTTTCTACTGCTTGAGGCAAATTAGTGGCAGATAAGGCTTTAGCCGCTGCTTTTTGGCTGGCTGAATTATCTAAACTAGCAACTAAAAAATCAAATAATGCTTTCCCTCTAGGACGAAAATCAGCCGCGACTGAGCCAAAAGCACTACAAATTGATTCATCGGTTCTCAATTGTGTCTTAAAATAATCTATAATCTCCTGAGCAACTTCTGGTTTTACTTCTTGAGCATCTGCTAGACATTCAAATGCTGTCAGTGCATCTTGTTGATATACCGCCGTAATTAAATCCGTACTATTGTTTGCCAATCCACACCATAACTTGACAATTTCTAGCCAGTCGCTAGGAGCATTTTTCCATTTTTGAATTAATTCATCTTGTTTGTCTGTTAAAGCTGCTGCTACGAAATATTCTTGTAGAGTGAGATGAGGAAAATAATAACGCTGTCCGCCATCAATGCGAAGCAATAATCCACTGCGTTTGACGATTTCATCAACGATAGAATTAGCCTCTTTAGGCTCTAGATTTAATGAAGGTAAGACTTGTTTAACTTGTTCCCATACTTCAGAATCAAGAAGACTGCGGCGATCTTGCTGTTGTCGATTAGTGCTATTCTGAGCACAGAGTGCTAAATGTTGCAGAACTCGCCGCTTGTTGACACCACTATATTGATTAGGGATATTTCTTTCTTGATCGCGCAATTCTAATAAAACATCAGTAGCTTTAGTGTAAAATTCGGCTCGCGAATGAGGTAAAACGAAGGGAGTGTCAGCATAAAGATAGGCGATGATTGTTAACAGTAGGGGATTCCGCGCCAGTGCCATAATTTTCGGTTTAGCTCGCAAGTTTTGAATCAATTGTTCTACTGATTTCTCTGGCGGCATTTCCGACTTCCAAGCTTGCAAAAAGCGGCGCATTTGTTGGTCACTAAATTCGACAATTTCTAAAGTTTCCTCGGTATTATCGACAAACTCATTATGATAAACAGCCGTCCGACAGGTAATAATTACCCGACATTTTTTATACTTTTCTAATTCTAAAAAGTCCTTAAGACACCGAACAACAGAAGAGCGAACGCCACTACTAACCTCATCTAACCCATCCAAAAGTAGCAGCAAACGTCCGTCTTTTAAACCTTGAGAGATGAAACGATTAGCTTTGGGAAAATTATGGCGATCGCAAACTTCTACTAACTGTTGTTCTAACTTTTCTACTGTCAAATTAGTCTCATTGAGGCGGTTCAATTCTAGCAAAATTGGCACGAGACGATCCGATAAATTTTTGAATCTTCCTTCTGAATATAAAAGTGCTAGATATTTTAATAACATCGACTTTCCCGAACCAGGCGCACCTTTAACCACTAAGCGGCGGTATTTTTGCACCGCATTTTCTGCTTCAATCAAAGAGCGATCGCTCGCTTTAAAAGCTTTTAAAGAAACATAAATCTCCCGCATTTCTAGGGGACGATGAGGACGAAAAGGTATATTAAGTTTTTGATATTTATCAATTAATGCTTGTCGATACTTTTTAAGAGCAATATTTTCAAATAAGGGTGTTCCAGCAAAGGTTTTATAAATCCATTTACTAATCGCTTCTAAAGACTGATTGAGCCATTTTTTTAAGGTATCACTAATAACATTCCACAAAATACCACCCAAAACAAGAATAGCAAGCACAGGTATCCAGGCAGGATATTTATTAATATCATATTGTTGTTCATAGATATCCCATAATTCATCCTGTGGAAAACAAGAAGCTTGAGAATTTGCCTCTTTATACAAATTTAAAATATCACCAATCGTCTTTTTCTTCTTATCAGTATTGGAAAAATTCCACCGGTCAGCTTTTGCATCTTTTTTTGCCCGATTTTGAATATCTCCCCTAAGTTGGTTACAGGGATTAGGTGCAGGAAGCTTTTTAGTAGAAACAGGCAAAATTGTCCCCCACGCGACTGAAATTGCCAGCGCTAGGACAAAAATCATCAATAACTGCTGCTTTTTCCAGTGAATAAACTTCATTGTCTGTACCGTTTCTTTGCCTTTTTCCCACATCCTGGCTACCAATATAACACTGATTCATACAGTATAGGCTACATATAAGGAGAGGCACTCATGCACGAGGGGGAATAAATAATCAGTTTTTAAGTAGCTGGTTATAATTAAATTAAAAATGGATTTTAGGTTCGATCCCCCCTGCCCCCCTTGATAAGGGGGGTGCCGATAGGCGGGGGGATCTGACAACTTTTAACGCCTACCTACTTAATAACCAGATTCAGTATGATAACCGATGACTGATAACTGATGACTGATAACTGATAACTGATAACTGATGACTGGGTTTTAGACAAAAAATCTCTCCCTAGAGAGGAGAGAAGTCAAAAAAGCACGAATAACAATGGGTGGGAGGCGGTTTTTATAGGTCGCCCCCACGAAAAGCTAGTAGGAAAATGACAAAGGGGCCAGCTAACATGATTAGCGCCACGAAGGTGAGTTGAAAAATAGGTTCTAAATTGAGAGCCGCAAATAATTCCATGATGTCTCCTAACCTGTCTACAATGATTTTAAAGGCTAATCTGGTCAAAACCATTGTCTATCATACAGGGGATGATTCGCTGGTTTTCCTGATTCGATACAAAAATACATAAAGTTTTGTTGCAATTCTGAATTTTCCCGCTTTCCTATTTCCTTGCCACTAGGGGCAATCTCAATGTTCAACTCTCTGGCCACATCTCCCGACTCGTTAACCCAGATTTATACTGGTTTTCAGGCACTCTCGGATCCCCTGCGGCTGCAAATTCTGCAACTGTTGCGACATCAGGAATTATGCGTCTGTGAATTGCGCGACCACCTCGATATCGCCCAATCTAAATTATCTTTTCACCTAAAAACGCTAAAAGAAGCCAATTTAGTCCGCAGTCGTCAAGAAGGTCGTTGGATCTACTACAGCCTAAATTTATCTCAATTTCTTCTCCTAGAAGAATATCTATCCGAATATCGTCGTTTTGCTGCCCTCGTCCCGGCTCGTTCCTGCGAGGAAAATAAGTAACCAATCAAGATTTTTAGAAATATTAAAGCTTTATGACTAGCTTTTATTCTTGACATATCAACTTTTTTTGAAATAATAAAGGTGGGTTGCCCAATCTCCCATTATTCCCTTTCCACCTTTGTGCGATGACTAATCACATCAATCCTAAAGCCGCCAAAGCTGGTGGTAGCCTTAGTGTTTTTGAAAAATATCTGACCCTTTGGGTTATTTTCTGTATTTTGGCGGGAATTGCCCTCGGTCGGTTATTTCCGGACGTAGCGCGGACTTTAGATGCCATGAGTGTCTATAACGTTTCTATTCCGATCGCCATCTGTCTTTTCTTCATGATGTATCCGATCATGGTTAAGATCGACTTTTCCCAAGCTCTTCGGGCTGCCCGTACTCCCAAACCAGTTATTTTAACTTTAGTGGTTAATTGGCTGATCAAACCCTTTACAATGGTGGCGCTGGCTCAATTTTTTCTCGGCTGGCTGTTTCTGCCTTGGTTGAGTCAAACGGAGATTATCCGAGGACAGACGGTAAGTTTAGCTAATTCCTACACTGCTGGAGCTATTTTACTAGGAATTGCTCCCTGTACGGCCATGGTTTTGATGTGGGGCTATCTTTCCTACAGTAACCAAGGTCATACCCTAATTATGGTAGCAGTCAATTCCCTAGCGATGCTTTTTCTCTACGCTCCCCTGGGTAAATGGTTACTGGCAGCTAATAATTTTGTAGTCCCCTGGCAGACCATTGTTCTTTCTGTGTTAATCTACGTTGGTTTACCGCTTATTGCTGGTATCTATAGCCGTCACTGGATTTTTAAACATAAAGGACGGGTCTGGTTTGAATCGCATTTTCTTCACTATCTCAGTCCTGTGGCAATCACTGCCTTATTGTTAACCTTAATCCTCCTCTTTGCTTTCAAAGGCGATTTAATTGTTAGTAATCCCCTGCATATTTTCCTGATTGCTATTCCCCTCTTTATTCAAACTAATCTGATTTTTTTGCTTAGTTATGTGGCCGCTCTCAAACTCAATTTAGTTTACGAAGATGCGGCTCCCGCTGCTTTAATTGGTGCTAGTAATCATTTTGAAGTAGCGATCGCCACTGCGGTGATGTTATTCGGATTGAATTCGGGGGCTGCTTTAGCGACAGTAGTGGGGGTATTGATTGAAGTACCTGTGATGTTAATGTTGGTAGAATTCTGTAAAAAAACCGCCTTTTGGTTTCCCAGAGATCCAGAAAAAGCCACCCTTCTCGATCCTCGTTGCTTGAGTCCTTACAAATAATTATTCACCATGATCCAATCGACTCACAAACCAAGAATTCTTTTTCTGTATGGTTCTTTGCGGCCACGTTCCTACAGTCGTTTATTAGCAGAAGAAGCGGCCAGAATTATCACTGAATATGGGGCAGAAGTGCGCTTTTTTGATCCTCGTGAATTGCCGATTTATGGCAGTGTTCCCGATACTCATGCCAAAGTACAGGAATTACGAGAATTAAGTCAATGGTCCGAGGGTCAAGTCTGGTCATCTCCTGAACTACACGGCAATATTAGCGGCATTATCAAAAACCAAATTGATTGGATTCCCTTAAGTATTGGTGCGATTAGGCCAACTCAAGGTCGCACCTTAGCAGTCATGCAAGTAAGCGGAGGTTCCCAATCTTTTAACGCGGTTAATACTCTGCGAATTCTTGGTCGTTGGCTGCGAATGTTTACTATTCCTAATCAATCTTCAGTGGCTAAAGCTTATCAGGAGTTTAATGAGGATGGCACGATGAAAGATTCCCCCTATCGAGATCGAGTTATTGATGTAATGGAGGAACTTTATAAGTTTACCATTCTCCTGCGAGATCAGGTAGATTATCTGACCGATCGCTATAGTGAAAGGAAGGAAAAAGAGAAAAAACGGTGTTAGGGGTTGGGTGTTGGGGAAGATGTTTCTTAATCCCTATTTCCCTATTTCCCTATTTCCCCATTTCCCTATTTCCCTATTTCCCCATTTCCCTATTTCCCTATCCCCTAATTTCCCTATTTCCCCATTTCCCTATTTCCCCATTTCCCTATTTCCCCATTTCCCCATTTCCCCATTTCCCTAATTAAATTTCTAGGAGTTAAAATCATGAAAAAAGTCATGTTTGCCTGTAGAAAAAATTCCTGTCGTTCCCAAATCGCCGAAGGTTTCGCTAAAACTTTAGGCGCGGGTAAAATTGCTGTCACCAGTTCTGGATTAGAAGCGGCCAAAGTTCACCCCGGAGCAATCGAAGTTATGCAGGAAATTGGTATCGATATTACTGACCAAACTTCTAAACCAATTAGGGATTTTAATCCCGAAGATTACGATGCCGTTATCTCCCTATGTGGTTGCGGTGTCAATCTGCCGGAAGGATGGGTTTTACAGGAAATTTTCGAGGATTGGTTAATTGATGATCCCGATGGTCAACCTATCGAAACTTTTCGCCGAGTTCGCGATGAAATTAAGGCTAAAGTTATCGGATTAATCGAGCAGTTAAGTTAATTTTACCCAAAAATTTTCGGATCTCTTGTCGTTTGTGTGATAGATTTTAGCGATCAAATCTGTCTTCCTCTCTGTGTTCTTTGTGTCTCTGTGGTTTATCCCCAAGAGAATCTTTTTTCCAGTCTATCCCTTCGGTGAGAAAAATAATAAGGGGAACCACAGTTGATGAAGAATATCTTCATTAATCCGACGCACTGCTAACCATTCCAACATATTAGAACGATGGCAGGTGGCTACAGCGATCGCACTGATATCATTTTCTTCTGCTGCCGTCAAAACTTCTAATACAGGTGTTCCTTGTCGCACTTCGCTCTGTACTTGCAAACCGAGTTTTTCTAGTCGCGCTTGCACCGATTCTAATTCCCGACGGGCATCATTTAAACGGTATTCGGTGACACCGGGATCGCGACTGATATTTTCCACTACCCAGACGAGAAGACATTGCTCAAAAGAGCCGGTGGCGCAAGTTTGAGCGTATTTTTCCATCTGTTCAATTAGATAAATTGCGTCGGAACTGCCATCGTAGGGAATTAATAAATGTTTCCAGAGATGCTGACAGCGCAGGGCTAATTCATCGCGAGTATAAACTGATAATAATTGCGGTCGGAAAATCAGCAGCGGAATATCGGTTATACCTGCGATCGCTAAACTGGTACTACCGAATAATTTTTCTTGGACAGCACTGCGCATGGGATTTCCCATCAAAATCACGTCAATAGAGTGATTAGCGAGGATTTCCTGCACGGCATCCACGGGACGACGGTTAGAGATTTCGACAATAACTGTCATACCGTCGGGAATATTTGCTAAAGCTGGGGATAATTTTTCTTTGGCCGCGTCAATTTTTGCTTGATCTACGGCAGCTAGGGTGGGTTGTTCCCAAATCGGAATACTGTGGAGGAAGATAACTTGTTTTAAGCCGCTCAGGGCTAAGTGTGGCACACAATGGACAAGACGATGGAGACCATCGAAAAGATCTGTACAGATCAAAGCGCGCTCGAACATAAATTAACCCCTAGCAATTCGGTTATTCTTCCCTAAGAATAGCTAAAAAGGTGAAGAAATGCGCCCCGCATCCCTAGCTCGTTTCCGGAGAAACCCAGCCGGAGAAAGAGGTCGCCCGCAGGGGTGAAATGAGTTACTGGGGGGCCCAGGGATTAGAATCTAGACCCCACTGGTGTTTGAGAAAAGCTTTGTACATATTTTCTCTGACCATCATTTGTTCGTAGAGCTTGATCAGGAAATCCTGCGCTTGCTCCTGACTCATTTTTTCTACCTGAGTCTGAAAAGAACGAATGTTGAACTGTTGTTCTAAGGAAAGTTCGATCGGTTGAGACATGGTGTTTCTCCTCGATGAAGACAGTGGTTGATAACAAGCGAGATGGGTGATTGGTATCACCTTTTTTAACTAATGTAACAAATACTTGACAAAGTGTCAATGTATCTGTAAAGAGGGTTTTGCTTTTTCCCTCCCGTTAGCTAGGATACCCCGCCGCCAAAAGGAAAGAAGCATATAATGATACATTTAGCAAGAGTTTTCATAAAATTTTGCTTACCGTGAACAAATACTTAAGTAGTTATACTTAGGCAGCCCAGAGCGAGAGAAAATATTTGACAAATTGTGTAAACATTCTGTAATAATCAAAGAGAGCGACATAAATCGGGTAAGTTGAATGATTAGCCCTGTTAACAGCTAAAAACGTAACCCCTAGATCCCGTCCCTCTCGTTGAAATCGTTAAGGATAGTCAAAATTGACGGACACAGCCGCTATCGTGCAGAAACTACAAGCTTATCGCTGGGAAACATCCTCCTTAGCTCTGTTTGCCTTAAAAAAATCAGCATACAGGCACGGAATGTCGCACAAGTTTTTACCCAAAATGTCGGATGAATGCCCCCGCTACATTTTTCGACAAGATACTCAACAAAATTAGCGGGGGATGAAATCCGACCAGAATATCAACCGCGGAGCATCGGTTTAATTCCACCATCTGTGGGTAAACTGTATTATACTTAACCTAGCCAAGGGTCGAGGATTGTTAGATGCTAGTCGTAGAAGCAAAGCTAAAAAACGGAACACCAGAGCAATATCACCGGCTCGATGAAGCTATCAGAACTTCTCAGTTTGTGCGTAATTCTTGTGTTCG
>VYLQ01000074.1_pt1 | contig 38777 bp, 35 predicted proteins | sample 5115351 | NCBI WGS metagenome assembly VYLQ01 (sample SAMN12291776, study PRJNA351875) | freshwater metagenome | isolation source: freshwater lake | place: USA: Michigan, Lansing Lake | collected 2013-08-14 | reverse complement strand
GGGGTGTGGGGTGTGGGGTGTGGGGTGTGGGGTGTGGGGTGTGGGGTGTGGGGTTTTAGAGATTTTCATCTGGTCAATTACCTAATTTTCAGGGAAAAAGTCCCGGAATTTTCCCCCCGATCACTCCCATATCTCGTACTTTTTGATTGCCAAAAAGTCTAAAAGTTTTACCCAACAAGGTTTTTAGATTTATTCAGCCAACCTTAATTAGCGACAGGATCATCGAGGAGAACTTCCGAGATGCGATAATCGCGACGGATCGAGAAACGTTCCAGATAGCCGATCGGATCGTCAGGATTGAAAATAAGATGATCAAAGAGGGCAAAACTGTGGCGATTGGGTTCCAAATCGGGAAGGCCCAGGGATCTGCAAGCTTCGCCAAACAGATCGGGACGACGGACGCGTTCAATCACTTCCACCCAGTTGCGGGGGAAAGGCGCGTAACCCCAACGGGCAAGCTGAGTTAGGGTCCATAACGCCTCACTCCGGCCCGGACAGTTAGCTTGATCGACGTAAAACTGATTAAATCGGAATAGGGGTTCGGGGGCAGTTCCTAAACCGCGATCATAACCATCGAGGAAACCGGGGCGAATAATTGCGCTATCCACGCCCACATACTGGGGCTGACTGAGAATATTAACGATTTCTTCTCGATTACGCCGATCATCGCAGTATTCACAGGCTTTAATTAAAGCTTTCACCATGGCGATATGGGTTTCGGGATGTTTCGCTGCCCAAGTTTCCTTGACTCCGAGAACTTTTTCCTGGTGTCCGGGCCAAATATCAAGATCGGTGGCGATAACGTAGCCTAATTTTTCCTGAACGGCGTAGGAGTTCCAGGGTTCCCCCACACAATAACCGTCGATGTTACCCGCTTTTAGTAGGGAAACCATCTGAGGCGGCGGAATTACGGCTAAATTGACATCACTATCGGGATCGATGTCGCCACTAGCTAACCAGTAGCGTAAGAGCAGATTGTGCATGGAGGCGGGGTGAACCATGCCAAAAGTGGCGATTTTATCGGGACTTTGCTGGAGGGACTCCTTTAAGTCCTCCAGTTTTTCTACCCCCAATTCCCTGTATTTATTGCTGAGGGTGATGGCGTTACCGTTGCGACTGAGTACCAAAGCGCTAATGACGGGGACAGAGGGCTTATTTCCAGCCCCAATGGTCATGCTGAGGGGCATTCCCGCCACCATCTGGGCCGCATCGAGACGACCGGTGGCCACTCCTTGGGCGAGTGCTTTCCAGTTGGGTTCCCGTTGCAGGACAACATCCTCCAATCCTTCCTCGGCGAAGAAACCTTTCTCTTGGGCGATAATAATCGGGGCGCAATCGGTGAGGGGGATAAAACCGATGGTAGGATTGGTTTTCAGTCTGGTAGCTTGGCCGATCACCGTCACCGGTCCGGTGGGTTGACCGACTTTCTTCGATCGCTTCTGTTGGTTGAGGAAGTAAACGATCTCGTTACGGAGGGAGTAGTAACTAGGGTGGTTAACTACTTCCAAACGATGCCGGGGCCGGGGAATGGGAACATCGAGAATCTGACCGATATGGGCCTCCGGACCGGTGGTTAACATCACCACTCGATCGGATAGTAATAGGGCCTCATCCACATCGTGCGTGACCATGATACAGGTAACGTGGCTTTCTTCGACGATTTCCATCAAACGTTCCTGTAAATTGCCTCTGGTTAACGCATCCAGCGCCCCAAAGGGTTCATCGAGTAGCAGGACTTTTGGCCGTAGGGCTAAAGCGCGGGCGATCGCTACCCGTTGTTTCATGCCTCCCGATAATTCTCCCGGTCGTTTGTTGGCGGCATGGCGCAAGTGTACCATATCGATACTATGTTCGATGACACTTTTGCGTTCAGCGGCCGGTAGATGACGCAGCACACGGTTAACCCCTAGGGCGATATTTTGCCGGACGGTTAACCAAGGCAGCAGAGAATAATTCTGGAACACCACCATGCGATCGGGACCGGGGCCTTTAATTTCTCTTCCCTCTAAAATCACCCCTCCCACCGTCGGGCGATCGAGTCCGGCGACCATATTTAAGAGGGTGGATTTCCCGCAACCGGAGTGACCGATTAAAGAGATAAATTCCCCTTTAGTAACGCTGAGATCGATATTTTTTAGGGCAATATATTGACGGCCATCGGGGAGAGGGAAAACCTTATCAATGTGATCGACTTCAATAAATGCAGACATTTTCAGTTATCAGTTATCAGTTATCAGTTATCAGTTATCAGATGTGAGTTTTTAGTTTACTGTTTACTTAAAAAGCTCCCCACACCCTGCCACCAGGAAAAACTTTTTGCCGCAAACCCTATTTATTTTCTTCGGGTACAACTAATTTAGCGATGTAGGCCATGAGGCGATCGAGTAGGAAACCAACAATACCCACATAAATCAGGGCGAGGATAATTTCACTGATCATAGAACTATTCCAAGCATCCCAGATAAAGAAGCCAATTCCCACGCCACCGATCAGCATTTCCGCCGCTACAATCGCCAACCAAGATAACCCGATACCGATTCTTAATCCCGTGAAAACGTAGGGAACGGTGGCGGGAAAAAGAATGTTGAAAAAGTATTCAACTTTGGATAATTTTAGCACTCTAGAGACGTTTTTATAGTCTTGGGGAACCTGTTGTACTCCCACGGCTGTATTAATAATAATTGGCCAAATTGCTGTAATAAAAATTACAAATATGGCACTAGGTTCGTTATTACGAAAAGCCGCTAGGGAGATGGGTAGCCAAGCTAGGGGGGGAACGGTACGCAGTATCTGGAAAATCGGATCGATCGCATCATAAATTAGGGCGCTACTACCGATTAAAATACCCGCAGCGATGCCAACAATAGCGGCAAGGGTAAAACCGACGGCCACCCGTTGTAAACTCGCAAAAATTTGCCAGAATAACCCCACATCCGTGCCACCATTATTGAAAAAGGGATTAATAATTAATTCCCAAGTCTCATTAACAACTTTAGTGGGACTAGGAAGGGGGGCATCGGGACTAAAACAGAGTATTTGCCAGATGAGCAGGAAAATCAATAAAGCAATCGCCGAAGTTGCTAGTTTGGGTAATTTTTTTTGCAGGTCTTTTACCCATTTTGGACTCTTATAACGACGAGAAATAGAAACAGCCATAATCAGTTATCAGTGATCAGTTATCAGTTATCAGTTATCAGTTATCAGTGGTTGAGTTATCAGTGGTTGAGTTATCAGTGGTTCAGTGATCAGAAAGGATTTCAGTTATCAGTTATTAATTAACAGCAATCAGAAAATCATCTTTAACTGTTGACGGTTTACTGATTACTGCTTACCGAATCACTGATTACTGATTACTGATTACTGATCACTGATTTAAACCTTTTTAATCTTGAGAGATTTCAGGTAAGCGGTGGGATTTTCGGGGTCAAAAGTAACACCATCAAAGAAAGTTTCCACACCGCGGGAGGTAGAGGTGGGAATTTGAGCAGCCGGAACATTGAGGGCTGTGGCGGCTTCTCTCCAGATATCTTCCCGGTTAACTTGATCAACTAAAGCTTTGATGTCTGTATCGGCGGGAATATAGCCCCAACGGATGTCTTCAGTCACAAACCAAGTATCATGACTCTTGTAGGGATAGGAAGCGTTATCAGCCCAGAATTTCATGGCTACGGGGCTATTTTCGATTTTGCGACCATCACCGAAATCGATATTACCCTGCATTCTGCCCAAGATATCGGCGGGGTCAATTTTCAGCCATTCCCGTCCTGCAATAATCTCACACATTTCCTTAACATTAGCGGGATCATTGCACCATTGTTGCGCCTCCAGAACAGCCATGGTTAAAGCTTTGGCCGCTTTGGGATTTTTATCCACCCAATCGGCGCGTAAAGCGAAGGCTTTTTCGGGGTGATCCTTCCACAATTCCCCAGTAATCAGGGCTGAATAACCGAGTTTTTGCTTGACCAATTGGGCGTTCCAAGGTTCCCCCACACAGAAAGCTTGCATAGTGCCGACTTTCATGTTGGCCACCATTTGTGCTGGAGGAACAACAATTAGGGATAGATCTTTATTCGGATCAATGCCGCCGGCGGCTAACCAATAGCGCATCCAGAGATCGTGAGTACCACCGGGGAAAGTGACGGCGGCTTTAACTTCTTTGCCCGCAGATTTAGCTTTAGCGAAGGATTCTTTCAGTACACCGCTATCGAGGGCCACTTTCAGGTCTATGTATTCGTTAGAAATGGAAATCGCTTGACCGTTGGTATTCAAACGCGCCAGAATATACATCGGTACGGGCTGTTTAGTGATTTTGCCCAAGGTCATTAGGTAGGGCATGGGGGATAAAATATGCGCCCCATCGATACCGTTACCCACCGAACCTAATTCGAGGTTATCCCGGGTTGCAGCCCAAGAGGCTTGTTTCATCACTTGCACATCAGGCATCCCGTATTTAGCGAATAAACCTTTTTCTTTGGCGATAATTAAGGGGGCAGCGTCAGTGAGGGCAATAAAACCTAGTTTAGCGGTGGTGACTTCGGGAGTTTCTCCACTGGCAGCGGGGGAAGCGACAGGACTGCCGGCGGGGGAGGGACTGGTCGCGGTATTATTGGGAGTAGTGCAACCGTGGAGAATTGCTGTTCCTACGGCAGTTGCCCCAGCAGTGAAGATAAATCTACGTCTAGAAAGTTTACTCATGGACAAAAAAATCGTGATTAGAAACTAAACAAAGGTGATGAAACGGTGAAAAATTCTCATTATTTCCCCTAACTGACTGCGGTGATAACCGAGAAAATTTCTGGAAAGTAACTGTTGATTGAGTAAGTATGCTGTAACTATTTTTATCTCTCGATCGCTTTGGATTCTCCATCTAGAGAGATTTAGCATTAGTTTTTGTCTAAGAGATTTTTTCTAGAAGCATAACAGTTTTGAGGAGTCGATAGATAGATAGGGTCGGTTTTTGGTCATCTGGGCTAGAAAGATCAGCTTATTTCAGGGTTATTACCGAAGCAATTAACTTAAATTTACAGTCTTCAACGGGAAAGATAGTATAGATTGTTACAAAATATTGTCAGCCATGTAATAACAGCATAAAAATTTGTCTGAAACGCATGGTAGGGCGATGGGGATTTTTAGCTATAAGTCAGCGAACAGTCAAAATCATAATATTAACGATTAGATTGAAAACGACATTAGCATCGGTGAAAAGTAAAAAAGTTGCCTATTAAATCAATCATTGTTTATGTTTGCCCTTATTCTCGCTCAATCCGCTCCTGGTCTGACCTTTAACACTTTTAATGCTGTTGTTTATACGGTCTGCTTTTTGGTTCTAGGGTTTTTAATTGACCTAACATTATCAAGATTTTTTTATAAGAAATCTGAGCAAGTTACTCTAATTTTATTAATATTTCTTACTTTAAGTTGTCTCAACTATATTCCCTGGATATCCGTTTATCTGCTGCCATGGAATCGGAGCATTTTAGAAAATCCTAGTTTTTTAGCCTTTGCTTTTATTATCATTATTTTTATTAGTCCAGTACTTATAGGGTTAACTTTAGGATATGTTAACCAAAAACAGTTATTAGAACGAGGACTATCTAGTTTAGGATTTAAAACGATTACAGGATTTCCTTCTGCTTGGGATTATTCTTTTAGTCGCATTGAAGAGCCTGTATGGGTGTTAATCACTCTCAAAGATGGCAGTCAGATAGCGGGATGGTTCGGAAAAAACTCTTTAGCTTCGTCAGAATTATCAGAGCGAGATATTTATCTGGAACTGGTGTATAAATTAGAAGATGATGCTTGGCAACCAGTCGCCAGAAGCGCAGGAATTTTGATTAATGCAGAGGAAATTCGCTATATTGAATTTTGGCAGGATCAAACAGAGGTAACTTAAATGTCCGAAAAACAAGAACGACGGGTTCATAAAAACGACGGCTATCAAGCTAAAATTGATAAACCCCCCGGTAAACCGCCCCAGGGTGGTTCTAATGTTAAACTGCCACCAAATCAGGACAAGGAGAAAAAATAAAAGTTCTTGGGTGGCTATTCCCCCTTTTACCTGTTCCCTGTTCCCTGTTATAACTGATAACTGATCACTGATAACTGATCACTGATAACTGATCACTGAATATGGCTTATTCTCGCATTAAAAAACTAGCAAATTATCTACGTCCCTATTGGCAAATAGTCACTGGGGGGGTAGTTGCGCTGCTTATTGTTAATCTTTTGGGTGTTTATATACCGCTTTTAATCCGGGATAGCATCGATGATTTGAGTAAATCCTTTGACTTCCAAAAAATCATTTATTATCTGATTTTAATTGTCGCTTTAGCCTCGATTATGTGGTTTATCCGCATGATTTCCAGAGTGTTATTATTCGGGATCGGTCGTCAGGTAGAGTTCGATCTTAAACAAAAAATATTTGAGCATTTATTAACCCTTGAACCTGCCTATTTTTCTCGACAAACTTCAGGAGATTTAATCAACCGTGCCACTAGCGATGTGGATAATATCCGTCGTCTGGTGGGTTTTGCTTTGCTCAGTTTGGCTAATACTTTTTTTGCATATGGGTTAACTTTGCCCGTGATGTTAGCGATTCATATTCCCCTTTCAATCGCCGCTATTTCTGTCTATCCTTTGATGTTAATTGCTGTGCAGTTATTTAGTGGTCGTCTGCAGCGGCAACAGAAAACAGTACAAGAAAAACTCTCGCATCTGAGCGATTTAATTCAAGAGGATATGAGTGGTATCACTCTGATTAAAATCTATGCCCAAGAAGCTAACGAGCGCCTAGCATTTCAACAAAGAAATCGCGAATTACTACAGGCTAATTTAGATTTAGTCCAGACTCGTAATTTTCTTTTTCCCCTGATTGAAGCTTTAGCCTATGTAAGTTTATTGGCGTTGCTTGCCCTGGGTATTAGACAAATTATAGCGGGTAACATCACCATTGGGGACTTTATTGCTCTGTTAATTTTGGCGGAAAGATTAGTTTTTCCCACTGCTTTATTAGGTTTTACTATTACGGCCTACCAACAGGGAGAAGTGAGTATCGATCGCCTAGAAACTATCCTATTAGCTGAGGCTAAAATTAAAGATAATGCCGATTGTATTCATTTAAAAAATATTCAAGGAAAAATTACCGCAAAGTCCTTGACTTTTTTCTATCCTGATGCTAAGGAACCCGCCTTAAAATCTCTTTCTTTTACCATTAACCCGGGGGAAACGGTAGCGGTCGTCGGTGCGATCAGATCGGGAAAATCTACCCTTGCTAACGCCATTCCCCGTCTCTTGAATATTGCTGAGGGACAGTTATTTATTGATGATCAAGATGTCACTCAAATTGCTCTTGAAGAGCTGCGAAAAGCGATCGCTTATGTTCCCCAAGAAAGTTTTTTATTTAGTACCACCATTGAAGATAATATCCGTTATGGCGATCCGCTGCTGAATTTTTCGGCAGTGGCATCGGCGGCGAAACAAGCGAGAATTCAGGAAGAAATCGAGAATTTTCCGCAAAAATACGGAACTTTAGTGGGAGAACGTGGGATTACTCTTTCTGGGGGTCAACGTCAACGGGCCTCTTTAGCGCGCGCTTTAGCCATCCAAGCACCGATTTTAATCCTTGATGATGCCCTATCTAGCGTCGATAATCAAACGGCCACGGCTATTTTGGAAAATCTCGCCCAAGAACGCCAAAAAACCGTGATTTTTATCTCCCATCAATTATCAGCCGCTGCCACTGCTGATCGCATTTTTGTCATGGACAAGGGAGAAATTGTCCAGATGGGAACCCATGAGGAGTTAATCGCGGTCCCCGGAGTCTATCAAAATCTCTGGCAACAGCAGCAGTTAGAGTCTAAGGTTTTACAGTAGCCGATAAAATAGGGAATCTGCTAGTTATTGCCGGTTAGTCAGGGAATTTAAGCCTGATTTTCTGGCTATTTTGTCGATTTAATGGCAGTAAAAGCCCAGAATCTCACTCAACACTTTATAAAAATTTCTAGCCAATTTTTGTGTTATCTTGATTTCTCGTGGCACAGGTAATGTGCTAAAAACCTAATAGAAGTTCACTTGAACCGAGAAATTCATGCTTAAAAATCTGACTAAAACCGCTCTTTTGGTCACTGTCACCTTGGTCGGTCTCCCTAGCGTCTTAATTCAGCCGACAATCGCCCAAACGTCTAGTCTAGGGGATGGTATCATCTGTACAGCAACTGGCAAAACCGCCCAAGGAGTCAAACTCTATGTTTATACTTCTGAAATTGATGACGACTCGATCAACAAAAAAGAACCGGTGACACTGACAATGGTTTCTCCGGTTAGCGATGTGGTGGAAGGGCAAATTTTGGTAGTTAACAAAGACGATAACACCGTAACGATTGATAATTTTGCTGCCGCAACTCCTCCGGAAATGCAGCCGGTAGGATTAGCTGTCACTACCTATCAAGGTAGAAATACTTTTAGCGGAAAAAGTCAAGCAGGAACACCGGTTAGTTTTACCCTAGAAAACAATTTTCGCACCATTAAAGTTAAGCATGGTGGTGATTCTTTCACGGGAGTCTGTCACTAAAACTACCCTAAGATAGGTTAACAGTTTTGTTAGTCCTCTTTAACTTGAGCATCCCCAAAGCTGGCTGTTATATTAACCCAGCTTTTTTAATTATAATTAGTTATCTTTTAGCGACAATGAACAAGAATCAACTTTTAACCGAACCTTTTTTACAATTACCCAGCGAAACATCAATACAAGTGGTTTGGTTGACGGAATTTTTTGGCACTCGTCATCAGGTGCGCTACGGGGAAAAACTAGAGAAAATGGCCCCCGCTCACACTAGCAAATTAACTAGAGTTAGAGAAGATGCTCAATCGAGAACCCTTGAAGCTTATCAATCTTTAACCGCTCGAGAAATCTGGCGACATCAGGCCGAACTTATTGATTTAAAGCCTGGTAAAAGGATTCCCTATCAAGTCACCAGTTTTCAGGAAAATATAGCAATTATCAGTGATATTTATACCCTTACCCCAACACCAAAAAAGGGAACTAATCTCAAAATTCTGCTCACTTCCGATCATCAATTAATGCCGATGACTGCCGCTAATTTGCAAAAAGTTAGCGAAACTATTGGACAAGTAGATGCAGTTTTTTTAGCAGGAGATTTAGTTAATATACCCGATCGAGCTTCCGAATGGTTTGATGATAGTCGCGGTGGGGCATTCTTTCCCTGTTTACAAGGTCGTGCTAATTATACTCTTACAAAGAATGGTATTCAGACTATTTATAAAGGGGGAGAAATTATTCAAAATGCACCCTTATTTCCTGCTATTGGTAATCATGAAGTTATGGGCAGATTTTCTAATTCCAGAGGTTTAAATGAACAGTTTGAAGATGCTATCCCTCAATTTATTGCTAAACAACTAGCAGAGGATACAGTAGAAATTAATGAAAAATGGTTAAAAAATAATGCTTTCAACACAGAAACCTACGAAGAAATTTTTTCTTTGCCTCAAAATAAATATTATTCTTTAACTTTTGGTGATATTCGTTTAGTGGTTTTATATGTTACTAATATCTGGAGAAATCCCAATTTAGAACCCAGTGCAAGGGGAAGATATTACGAAAATCAAATAGATTTAGATAGACCAAATTGTTGGGGTTATGGTCAGCATATTTTTGAGCCAATTGCTCAGGGTAGTCCTCAATATCAATGGTTAGAAAAAGAGTTAAATAGTCGAGAATTTCAAGAGGCTAAATATAAAGTCGTTATGTTTCATCATCCTCCCCATACCCTAGGAGGAAATATCGTTCCACCCTACACCAATCCCGTGCCGACAATTCAACGGGATACTACGGGAAAAGTTACATCGGTACGTTATGATTATCCTCAAGAAAATGATTATATTATTCGTGATCTAATTCCTTTATTAGAATCAGCTAAGGTTAATTTGGTTTTTTATGGTCATTCTCATTTATGGAATCGTTTTCTTGGTCCTAACGGTATGAATTTTCTCGAATCTTCTAACGTTGGTAATAGTTATGGTGCTTATTTAGGTGATAAAAAACGTCCTGTACCTCTCGATAGAAATTATGCAGCCATCGGTAATCCTAATGGATTAGCAGCAATTATCCCGAACATTGCTCCTCTAGTGGATTGGGTTAATCAACCTTTACCCTATATTGCCAGTAATGATGTAACGGTTTTTAGCATTTTAGATACAGAAAAAGGAACCGTGAGCAGTTATCGTTTTGATACTCGTTATCCTGACTCCGAGGTAATTAAATTTGATGAATTTTTCCTTTTTAGCATAGGTGAAGTATAACAAATTTTGTCAATCAAAAAGTGCCAGCCATTGGAGGGATCGGGGGGAAAATTCCAGGACTTTTTCCCTGAAGATTAGGTAATTGACCAGATGAAAATGGGTAAAACCCTACACCCTACACCCTAAACCCCACACCCCACACCCTGCCCCCACGAGAAACTTTTTCAGCAAACCCTAAATAGATTCTCTTGGGGTTAATTGTATGACTACTGTTACTAGCAATGATATTCAAGAATTGAAAGACTTACTCTCGGCAATGCGACAGGAAAACTGCGAGCAGATGATTTCCCTGCGAGAAGAAACCCGCGAGCAAATAAGTTCCCTGCGAGAAGAAACCCGCGACCAAATTGATGCGCTAAAGGAAGATAATCGCCAACAACTAGAAACCCTGAGAGAAGAAAATAACAAGCAATTTATTAACCTACACAAAGAAATTACGGAAGTGAAAATTATCACGGCTAAAATTGAAGGAACAATTCAATCCCAAGCAGTATTAACCCAAAAAATTCCTGATTTAATCGAGAAAGTTGGGGAATTAAAAAACTGGAAACAAATAGCTATTGTCGCTATCACTGCTTTTACCAGTGCCACAATTACTTGGTTTATTCGAGGAGGAAATTTAAAACCTTAAAGTCTGGTATTTTTCTCAATTCCTAATTGGTGCATTTGCAGAATAAGCGGTTTCAGTGTTTCTCCGAAAGCGGTTAAAGAATATTCAACTTTGGGAGGAATTTCTGGATAAACTTTTCGGTGAATCAGTCCATCTAAGTCTAATTCCCTCAGTTGTTGGGTGAGAACTTTTTGACTAATTCCCTCTAATTCTTTTTGCAGTTGTCCAAAACGTTTAACTCCCTCAAATAACGAGATTAAGATTAAGAGTTTCCACCGTACACTAATTGCTTTTAAAATAGCCTCAGCTGGACATGAATTAGAATTATTATTATAAAAGTTTAAGGACATTGTCATTATAAATAATTACCTCATTGCCTACTGATCATTTTTGGCAATATTTTATAGACTAAGCTGTTGTCCATTTAAATTAGGTGTTGTTAAAATTGGGAAAACAAGCAAAAACCCTTACCTGTTACCTGTGGAGAGCTAGAATAAGGAAGATTGAATAATTGGGTATTTTTTATGGTTATTGTTCAAGACGAGTTACAGGAAATTATCTTTCCCAAAAGTGATTTACTGAGTGATGAACCCCCGATGGAAACAGAATTACATCTGCGTCAATTGATGCTTTTGATCCAATCGCTAGAGTTATTATGGAAAGATCGCCAAGATTTTTATGCCTTTGGTAATTTAACCATTTATTACAGTCCCAATCAACGAAAATCAGAATATTTCAGGGGTCCTGATTTTTTTGTGGTTTTGGGAGTGGAAAGGAAACCCCGTAAAAGTTGGGTAGTGTGGGAAGAAGATGGCAAATATCCCCATGTAATCATTGAGATTTTGTCTGATTCAACGGCAGAAACGGATAGAGGCTTAAAAAAAGAGATTTATCAGGAGATTTTCCGCACACCTAACTATTTTTGGTTTGATCCCACCAGTTTAGAGTTTAAAGGGTTTCAGTTAATGGCCGGCCAATACGAAGAAATTGCAGCGAATGAACAGGGATGGTTATGGAGTCAACAGTTAGAATTATTTTTAGGGATTCATGACCGTCAATTACGCTTTTTTACCCCTCAAGGTAAACTTGTTCCCACTCCTGAAGAATTAGCAGAAAAGATGGCTCAGAAATTGCAAGATTTAGGGATAGATTGGCGAGACATTGACTAATCGGAGTAACTACATTCTTCTCTGACATTCTACAATAAGAATTTTTCTGGTCAAGTCATCAATCAGGATAATTTGTTACCTTTTATTACAATAGTGGGCCAAGTTTTCCTGCCAATTCCCCGGCCGACTTTTAGCCATCAATACTGTCCACCACGCTCAGAAAATCGTTGTGGATTAGCTCGGCGATAAAATTCTCCGGATCGGTGATAGGAACAGTAAGGCCTTGGGTGGCCACCATCTGTGCAGCCATCTGAGTCATGAATTCCTCTCTTGTTTCCGCCATTCTCCCCTGATATTGTTGTAACTTTTCCACCAATTCCAGTGGGGAATCGGCCACCAGTTTATCTCCCTCGCGGGTGACATAAATTGTCATCTTTCCTACCTCCTAAATGATTGGGAACGAGAATTCGGCACTACTAAACCACTTCTTTTCTCGCTATCATTATTGCCAGTTAGTTAGTCCGGGCCTCGTCCGTCTTTCCCTGTTTCCATTATTTTTTCTGGCTTGTCGCCTGGTAATTATTATTATCGCCAAAATAAAAGGATAAATTTGTCAATCTTTGTAACGAAAAATCAAGAAAAACTGTTCTGACGGTATCGCCCCGAACCCTTCTGGGGAAATTTGTTACAATGAATACAAGGGGACTCCCTGAGCCAGATCCCATCCCTAGTAAAAAATTGGCCAGGTGGAGAGCGGAAGCCAATAGTTCCGATCGGGACGGCATTTGTCAGAGTTTCCCGCTTCCTTTAGTTTTAGGGGGAAAAGCCATGAAATCTGCCACATTATTATCGCCCGATCGACCGCTGCCAGAATTTCTCCGGTCAGCTATCCGAGAACGTTTTCCGGGGAAAGCGATCGATGATCTCAGCATCCGCTACTATGAAAGCGTCGAGGATGTGGGATGGGAGTATTTTAACGATCGGGTGTTGCCGGCCTGTAGCGATGAGCCTGTTGTCCGCTATCTTGGCCCGTTTATATCCTACGTCCGTCTAGGAGAAGCGTTAGTGTTGGATCGGCAAGACGGTCTTGTGGTTTACGAAACCGATCGAGATGTTCCCTGTACGGAAACCGGCCCTTTCTGGTGGGTGACTCCTAAATCGCGCTGAAAAACCTAACCCAAGTTAAGCAGCTCAATTGGGAAAACTTAATAGTCAAGACTCGACGGGTGGAGTCAGCAGGCGACAAAACCCGTCGAATTATTATAACGCTTGCGATCGCAACCAAGCCACGGGTAGATAGAGCATTTTCTTGGGTAACGGCACGAAGGCACGACGGGCGAAGACATCGTAATTATTTGCTTCAATTACGTCTAAAATGCCTTGATATAGCAGTAAAGCCGCCCAAACCGGCCAACGGGAATCGGGATTAAGGGAGCGAATCCCCCTTTCGGCGGAATCGTAGTAATAACGGGCGCGCTCGATTTGGAAGCGCATTAACCCCTGCCAACGGTCATCATTAACCCCTTTGAGTAAATCGTCTTCGCTGTAGTTAAAACGCTCTAAATCCTCTAAAGGTAGATAAATCCGCCCACGATGGACATCTTCCCCCACATCCCGCAAAATATTGGTTAATTGATTGGCAATACCGAGATCGATCGCTTCTTCTTGCGGAATATAGACGCTTTGATTGCGTCGCCAAGGAGCCGAGCGATCGCCATCTGCCAATCCTAACACCGCGCTGGACATTAACCCCACCGTCCCCGCCACCCGATAGCAGTACAGTTTTAGTTCATCAAAGGTTTGATAACGACTGCGATAGAGATCCATCTGTTGTCCGGCGATCATATCCCGAAAGGGTTGGATATCCATGGGGAACTTTTCTAGAGTATCCACGAGAGCGACATCGGCATCCTCAAGGGCAACCCCAGAAAAGACGGTTTCTAGCTGTTTTTCCCATAAATCAAGGGTTTCAGCTGTAGTTAACCGGGCTTGCGGTCCATCGACCAGTTCATCGGTACGACGACACCAGACATAAATTGCCCAGATCGCTTGACGTTTTGCTTTCGGCATCAGGAGAGTACCGAGATAAAACGTTTTAGAATACTTCTCTGTAATCCGGCGACAGAGTTCGTAGGACTCCGCAAGGGAGACGAGGGGTTTGCTGGGGTGGGTCGGTTTTGGCAATTGGAGCATTCTGCTGGGGCGGAATGATTGACTTAGATTAACGGCGAACTGTGGCTAATGATATAGCATTGTCTCACTCAAGGCCATTTTCGTCATTAGTCCCTAGCCAGAGAATTAACGAGCGCTGGACACTGGTGTAGATTGGGTTTTATTCGGTTTTAGCGGTGCTGCGGGGTGATCTTTGCCGATCACTGCTGCCGCTAATTTCCCTGATAAAACCGCTCCTTCCATGCTTCCTAAATATTTTTGCATGGTATAGTCACCGGCGAGATAAAAATTCTCGATCGGAGTTTTCTGAGAAGGTCGATAAGCTTGTCGGCCAGGAGTGGCTTTATAAACCGATCGAGGAGTTTTCACCAGATGATATTTTAACAATTGACTGGGATTATCGCCAGTAAAATGTTGGGGAAAGAGTTTTTCTAGTTCTTTCATCGTAGCGGCGATAATTTCTTCGTCGGATTTGCTAATCCAATCCTGAGCGGGAGCGAGAACTAATTCTAACATCGAGCGATCGGGGTTAGCGTATTCTTTACAGGTGTTGCTCATATCAGCATAAACACTGAGTAAGGGCGAACGGGAGAATAATAAATGATCGATGTCAGTTAGTTTGCGATCAAACCAGAGGTGTAAATTAATGACGGGAACTCCTTCTAATCCTTCTAATTTTTGAAAAAATTTATCTTCTTGCCAAGGTTTAGGCAGTAAGACTTTTAAGGGATCTACAGGCATCGCAGATACATAAAGATCGGCTTCAAAAAGATAATCTTCCGCACCGTCTAAACCGCGCATTAAGAATGCTTTAACTGTGCCATTTTTATTTAAGAAAATCTCTTTTAAAGGGGCATTTAAGCGCACTTCGCCACCTCTAGCACTGATGTAATCGACTAAAGGTTGGCAGAGTCTTTCCGTGGGTGAACCGTCGAGAAAGGCCATTTTTGAGCCGTTTTTCTCTTGTAAAAAGCGGTTGAGGGCTGTTAGTAGAATTGTGGCAGAAATCTCGTTAGGATCGATAAAGTTTAGTGCTTTCGACATAGCGATAAACACTTCTTTTTCTACCCTAGGGGGGATGTTTTGTTTCTCTAACCATTCCGACCAGGAATATTTATCCATCTCCTCGACGTAACTTTGGCCTTTAACAATGGCAGGAATTAAACCGAGTCCAAATTTAATTTTTTCCTGCCAAGTTAACATATCATTATTGCGGAGAATGGCAACAATACCGTTAATTGGGGCGGGAATATCTGGGAAGTCAAACCGCGAATAAGTCCCCGGTTTTTCCGGCTGATTGAAGATCATCGAGTGTTCTTTCCACTGTAGGCGATCTTCTATGCCTAATTCTTGGAATAATTGCAGCATATTGGGATAAGCGCCAAAGAAGATATGTAAACCGGTTTCGTACCAGTCCCCATCGGCATCTTTCCAAGCGGCAATTTTTCCCCCTAATACATCGCGACGTTCCAGTACGATGGGCGTATGTCCCGCATCGACAAGGTATTTCGCACAAGATAATCCGGCTAGTCCCGCACCAGCGATCGCAACTCGCATCGTTTCTTATCTACTCTCTAATGTCTTGTCTTTATCACATTCCCTATTATACTTCACATTTCGTTACATTTTTTTCAGATTATCGAGAAGACAGGGGGCAGCAGGCAGCAGGCAGGAGGAGATAGGGTGATAGGGTGATAGGGTTTTGGGGTGATAGGGTGATGAGACAGCTTCCCCATTTCCCCATTTCCCCATTTCATAATTCATAATTCCCCCTCCCCACTTCCTTGATAACTGCTTACTGGTCACTGATAACTGATAACTGATATTGTGATATGTAATTACCTTAACTCGCTCACCTTTTTAGTTCACGCGTACACCCTCTTTAATCGATCGCTATGACTTTTCCCACTACGTCACCTCAAGTCTCGGAAATAGAGAATAATCGTGCTTGGCATAATTTAACTGGGGAACAAACCCTAGAAATACTGAGAACCAATGGGGAAACCGGCTTAATCGAGGCGGAAATTGTTAAAAGAAAAGATATTTTCGGGTTAAATGAACTAAAAGAAACGGGGGGACGTAGCCCGTTAATGATTCTCTGGGAACAGTTTACTAACATTATGTTAGTGATGCTGATTGCCGTGGCGGTGGTTTCAGCAGTTTTGGACTTGAAAAAAGGGGAATTTCCCAAAGATGCGATCGCTATTTTTACAATTGTTATTTTAAACGGTATTTTAGGATATTTACAGGAAAGTCGGGCAGAAAAGGCTTTAGCCGCCCTTAAACAGTTATCCTCGCCGAAAGTCCGGGTTATTCGTAATGGTAGCACCTTTGAAGTGACAGCCAAGGAACTTGTCCCCGGGGATATCATGTTACTGGAAGCGGGGGTACAAATTGCTGCCGATGGCAGACTATTAGAAGCACAAAATCTGCAAATCCGCGAAGCTGCCCTCACGGGTGAAGCGGTATCGGTGAATAAACAAGCACAGAAGGTTTTACCAGAAGATGCCTCTTTAGGCGATCGCATTAACCTCGTCTATCAGGGTACGGAAGTAGTACAGGGGCGCGGGAAAGTGGCGATTACCAAGACGGGAATGGACACGGAAATCGGGAAAATCGCCGCTTTGTTGCAAGGAGTAGAAAGTGAACCAACGCCCCTACAGCAGCGAATGTCGCAGTTAGGTAACGTTTTAGTGAGTAGTTCCCTAGCTTTAGTGGCGGTAGTCGTCCTTGGCGGTGTAATTCGCTTTGGTTGGCAGTTTTTTGAATCATTCCTCGAAACTTCCCTCAGTATGGCTGTGGCCGTTGTTCCCGAAGGTTTACCGGCAGTGGTAACGGTGACATTGGCAATTGGAACCCAAAGAATGGTGAGAAGACAAGCTTTAATCCGTAAATTGCCGGCAGTGGAAACCTTAGGCTCGGTAACGACGATTTGCTCCGATAAAACCGGAACTTTAACTCAAAATAAAATGGTGGTGCAGAAAGTTAATACTTCCCACCATGTCATTACTGTCACGGGAGAAGGTTACGCACCCATCGGTGAGTTTAATGGTGCTAATGAAAGTGATCCCGAACTACAGGCAATTTTAACGGCTTGTGTGCTGTGTAATGATGCACTTTTGCAGAATCAAGCGCAAGAATGGTCAATTTTAGGCGATCCCACCGAAGGAGCTTTACTGACGTTGGCGGGTAAAGGAGGACTATATCGAGAAGCATTGGAACCAAAAAGCCCTCGTTTAGGCGAATTTCCCTTTTCTTCCGAAAGAAAGAGAATGTCAGTAATCTGTGAGAATGCCCAGTTAGGTTTGGGGGATTCTGCCTATTTAATGTTTACCAAAGGCTCACCGGAATTAATTCTCGAACGTTGTTCTCTGATCCAAGTTGGGGCGGAAAGTCAACCCTTAACAGCTGAACAAAGAAGCCGTATTTTGGCACAAAATGACGAAATGGCGGGTAATGGCCTACGAGTCTTAGGTTTTTCCTATAAACCGATGACAGAAGTGCCAGAAGCGGAAAGAGAAGATAGTGAAGAACAATCCCTGGTTTGGTTGGGATTGGTGGGAATGCTCGATGCACCCCGCAAAGAAGTTAAAGAAGCGGTTGCCCTCTGTCGTCAAGCGGGAATTCGTCCGATTATGATTACCGGAGATCACCAATTAACGGCCAAGGCGATCGCCAGTGAATTAGGCATTGCCGCCCCCGGGGAGCGAGTAATCACGGGTAAAGAATTAGAAAAAATGTCTCAGAATGACCTAGAGGGAGAGGTAGATGGTGTGAGCGTCTATGCTCGTGTTTCTCCCGAACATAAGCTGAGAATCGTACAAGCTTTGCAAAAACGGGGTAAATTCGTCGCCATGACGGGGGATGGAGTCAATGATGCTCCAGCACTAAAACAAGCGGATATCGGTATCGCCATGGGCATTACCGGAACCGATGTCAGCAAAGAAGCCAGTGATATGATTTTGCTGGATGATAACTTTGCCACCATCGTCGCTGCCACCGAAGAGGGACGCGTGGTTTACAGCAACATTCGGCGCTTTATTAAATACATTCTCGGCAGTAATATTGGCGAGGTTTTAACGATTGCAGCGGCTCCTCTGCTCGGTTTAGGCGGTGTACCCCTTTCTCCCTTGCAAATCCTCTGGATGAACCTTGTCACCGACGGTTTACCGGCTCTTGCTCTGGCAATGGAACCCGCCGAACCTAATGTGATGAAACGTCCACCTTTTAGCCCCCGGGAAAGCATTTTCGCCCGCGGTTTGGGTTGGTATATGATTCGCATCGGCATCGTCTTTGCCATTCTCACCATTATTATGATGTACTGGGCTTACCAATATACTCAGGCAACCCCCGAAATCGGAGATCCTGGACGTTGGAAAACTATGGTATTTACTACCCTCTGTTTAGCACAAATGGGTCATGCTTTAGCGGTGCGTTCCCATACCCAGTTAGCTGTGCAAATGAATCCCTTCTCTAATCCTTACATTATCGCCGCCGTGGGCTTGACAACGATCCTACAATTGTTGTTAATTTATGCTCCTCCCCTACAAAACTTCTTCGGCACTCAATGGATTAGTGGCACAGAATTATTAGTCTGTTTTGGATTTAGTGCCTTAATGTTTGTTTGGATTGAGTTGGAGAAGTTATTTATTCGCTGGTTCATGACGAAAAAATAAATCAATGCCAACACCAATTATTCTGACTTTAACGGTTTTAGTCGTTGCTTTAGTCGCTTTCGTGGCGGAATGGCTACCAGTAGATTTAACCGCTTTATGCGTGGCGATTGTCCTCATTCTTTTGGGTTTAGTTACTCCCGAAGAAGGTATCGCCGGATTTAGTAATTCTGCCACGGTGACAGTGATGGCGATGTTTGTGCTTAGTGCCGGAATTACCCGCACGGGAGTGATTCAAGTAATTCGCGATCGCTTGCTGGTTTGGGGGGGCAAAAATCCCCACCAACAGGTATTTGTTCTAGGAGCATTAGTGGGGCCAATTAGTGCTTTTATTAATAACACGGCAGTGGTGGCGATCTTTTTACCCATCGTTGAAGATTGGTGTAAAAAACAAAAAATTTCTCCTTCTAAGTTATTAATTCCCCTTTCCTACGCCACGGTTTTAGCGGGGATGATTACTGTGGTGGGAACTTCTACTAACATTCTCGCTAGTGGTATTTCTGCCAAGCTGGGTTATGGGGAATTTAGCTTATTTCAATTCACTGCTTTGGGAGTGGTAACTTTTTTAGCAGGTTTGATTTATTTAACAATTTTTGCTCCGAAATTACTACCCGATCGAAAATCTTCCACGGGGGAATTTTTAGACGATGATTATGGTTCTAAAGTATATCTGAGTGAGGTAATTATTAGCCCTCGTTCTAATCTTATCGGTCAAACTTTATCCGAAAGTGGACTACAAAGAAAGTTTGACTTTGATGTGTTGGAATTAATCAGAAATAAGGTACATTTATCCCAACCTTTAGCCGATAAAGTTCTCAATGCTGGCGATATTTTAATCGTTCACAGTAGTCGGGAAGAACTATTAAAGATTAAAGATGAACGGGGTTTAGAAATCTTTGCCGATGTCAAATTTCACAAAGGAGATGTTGAATCGGTAATTACTACAGGTGAGGAAAAATTAGCAGAGGTTTTGATTCTCTCTAATTCCCGTTTAATTGGGACAACTTTAAAAGATTTGAAATTCCGTCAGCGTTACAACGCAACGGTTTTAGCGATTCGGCGTGGTTCGGAATTACTGCAAGGAAGATTAGGAAAAATTCCTTTAAAGTTTGGCGACTTGCTCTTAGTTCAAGGACCCAAACAGAGTTTTGTGGGGTTACAAACCACAAGAGAATTATTAGTTTTAGAAGAGAAAGAGATCGAATCATTGCGACAGGATAAAGGCATGATTGCTTTAATCATTACTTTGTCGGTGATTATTATTGCCGCTTTTGATATTCAACCGATTCTCGTCACCAGTTTAGTTGGGGTGGTTTTAATGGTAATTACTGGCTGTCTAAAACCGGGGGAAGTCTATGGTTCCATTCGTTGGGATATTATCTTTTTATTAGCGGGTTTAATTCCCCTAGGTACTGCCATGGATAACTCAGGAACGACTAAATGGTTGGCAGATAATTTAGTGGCTATCGGCGGCCATCTTTCGGGGTTTTGGATCTTAGTTTTCTTCTATCTAATTACTTCAGTTTTAACTGAAATCCTCTCTAATAATGCCGCCGTGGTGTTAATGATTCCCGTCGCCGTGGAAGTGGCGAAAACTTTGGATTTAAATCCTTTGGCTTTTATGTATGCTGTCACCTTTGCTGCTTCTAATAGTTATCTAACACCGATTGGCTATCAAACTAACACCATGGTTTATGCACCTGGCGGCTATAAATTCCTCGATTTTACCCGTTTGGGTGCGCCCCTAAATTTAATTTTGACGATTTTAACCCCAGTTTTAATCGTGGTGTTTTATGGCTTGAAATAAAAAAAGAGATCGAAGAGTCTTCGATCTCTAAAAAGAATTTGATCAGTAGTCAAAACTATTTCGATTCAGCAAAGCGTTTACGCAGGGATTCGGCGCGCTTTTTCGCCACGGTATTATTAGGATCAAATTTGAGAGTTTCTTCGTAGATTTCGAGAGCTTTTTTAGCCATTTGTTTCTTTTCGTAAACATTGCCAAGATTATTGAGAGCGATCGAATATTGAGGATAAAGTTTAATTGCTTCTTTGTAGTTACGAATCGCTAATTCTAATTGTTCTTGGGCAAAATAGGAAAAACCGAGCGCATTGTAGATTAGGGCTTGATTTTCTGGTTCGATGCTTTCTTCTTCAGAGATTTTTAAAGCCTTTTGCAGTAAACTCAAGGCTTGAACATAGAGTTTTTTATCGAGATAAAGACTCCCTAATTCATAGTATTCTTTAGCTGTACCTTTTTCTTTTTGCAATTTCTTTTGTAGCTTGTTAAAGGTTCCTTCCACTCGACGGGTTTTAACGATTTGCACGATGACAAAAATTCCTAAACCAATCACGAAAATTAGCAATCCAGAAACGTAAATAAGCGGCAGGGTATCTTCCATAATTAGCGATCGAGCAATCAATATTTTTATACTTATTCCCTCAAATTATAGCAGGATTTAGTCAGTTATCAGTGATCAGTGATCAGTTATCAGATTTGAGTTTTCAGTTCACTGTTCACTGTTCACAGCAAAAAACTCCCCACTCCCGACTCCCCACTTCATAATTCATGATTCTCACACCCCACACCCCACACCCGACTTCCCTCTCCCCACACCCCACACCCCACACCCCACACCCGACTTCCCTCTCCCCACACCCCACACCCTATCTCCCTATCTCCCCATTTCCCTAATTCTCAGGGGTAAACCCCAATAGTTCACCCGTTCTGCTAACCAGCCGGTAGATTCTAGCCGCTCGATCGCTTGATTGACGCGTTCTCGGAGACTTTGGTACTGTAAACCTTTAGGGAGAACGACTCCTAGAGCGATTGCCCCTAACTCGATCGGTAATTGACGATAATTGGGGAATTGCCGCACCCAACCAGTTAAAAGGCTATTATCAGCCGCAAAAGCCTCTATTTCACCCTTTTCCAGTAAATTAAAAGCTTCTTGATAGGAAGCAACCCCGCGCAGGGTAGCGTTAGGTAAATTGGAACGCACAAGGGCGATTGTCGTCGATCCGTTGAGTACGGCGATTCTAGAATTAGCTAGGTCTTCTAAACGCTGCAATTGCGGTTTTTTCGTCACAAAACCGCTGCTATCGAGGTAATAAAAGGGGCTAAAATCCACTAAGCGCTGACGTGCGGGAGTAATCGCCACACGAGCGATCGCCAAATCCACCCGATCATCAATAACCACCTGTAAACGTTCTTGATTACTAACGGGTTTGAGAATAATAGCACTGTCAGAACCGAGAATTTCTTCAGCTAGACGTTTAGCGATGTCGATTTCCAATCCTTGCAGATTGCCCTGAGAATCAAGGAAAGCGAGGGGAGGGAGATTATTTTTGACAGCGACAATTAATTTTCCCCGGCGTATAATTGTATCGAGATCGGCGCTAAAACTTGGGGCTACACCTAAGAGCAAAAAACCAAGAATAAATAACAAATTTTTCATACTGTTTTACCTAAACTAACTCGATTCCTACCTTGATTTTTAGCGGCAAACATGGCACGATCAGCCCGCTCGATCACCGCTTCTAGATTATTATCTTTAGGGCTAAATGTTGCCACACCAATACTAGCAGTAACTCGCACTTTTTGTCGATTAATTTCAATATTTAGCTCGTTAATTACTTGACAAATACGCCAGGCTGTGGTAACAGCATCTTCAAGATTAGTTTCTGGGAGAATAGCGACAAATTCCTCGCCCCCAAAGCGCCCAAAACTATCCACTTGACGCAGACAGTTTTTAATTGCCCCAGCGACAGTAATTAAAGTTTTGTCCCCTAGGAGATGACCAAAGGTATCGTTAATATGTTTAAAATGGTCGATATCGATGACTAAAAGCGAAAAATAACGATGATAACGACAACATCGTTGCAATTCTTTCTCGCCCAAGGAGAGAATCTCTCGACGATTATTTACCCCAGTTAGGCTATCAGTTTTGACTAGCTTTTCTAGTTGAGAATTGATATTTTTCAGTTCTTCTTGAGTTTTTTTAAGTTCTAGATGAATTTTAACTCTGGCTAACAGTTCCCAACTATGAAAGGGTGTATTTATATAGTCCACAGATCCATAATTAAAAGCATTGAAAATATCTTCTTTTTCCTTCCGATCTGTCACAAAGATAATCGGTATATGAGCGTACAAAGCATCATTTTTTAGCCTTTGACAAACTTCTATCCCTCCCATATCTTGCATCATTAAGTCAAGAATAATTAGGTCAGGATTAGCAGTTTTTACTTGTTCTATTGCCTGTTTAACACTACTAGCACAAGTAGTGGCATAACCAGCAGAATCAAGAATCTTCACAGCCAATTGGAGATTTTTACCGACATCATCAACCAATAAAATTAGACAGTCTTCAGCAGGAAATTTAATCATCATCAGTAAGTATAAGTAATCAAGTTAAGGACAAAATAGAGATACAATTATTAGTGATACAGCATTTCTCATAAAGATGAAGTATGATGGGATCGGGCATCACCCCCAAAGGTCAAGCCGTCCCTAGTTTCTAGAAGTCTGCTTTTTTCGACTAGAATAAAAAAAGCCAGTCAGAATAGCCACAATTAAGAAAATTTCTCCTCTTAGACTTGACGTGAAAGAGTCCCTAAACCCTACTTCTTTGGATTTCAAAACCATTTTTCCCTTTAAACTCGACGACTTCCAGCAATCGGCGATCGCTGCTCTCGCTGCCGGTAAATCAGTGGTTGTCTGCGCTCCCACGGGTTCCGGCAAAACCTTAATCGGAGAATACGCTATCTATCGCGCCCTCGAAAGGGGCAAACGAGTTTTCTACACCACTCCCCTGAAAGCTCTTTCTAACCAAAAATTCCGGGATTTTCAAGAAAAATTCGGTCGCACCCCCACCGATGGCGATGAGGATTCCCCGCTGCTCTTTGCCGAAGTGGGATTAATTACCGGCGATGTGGTGATCAATCCTTCAGCATTAATTGTAGTCATGACTACAGAAATTTTTCGCAATATGCTGTATAGAACCCCGATCGGTGAGGTAGGCACTTCCCTAGAAAACGTGGAAACCCTGGTTCTCGATGAATGTCACTATATCAGCGATCGAGGTCGCGGCACCGTTTGGGAAGAATCAATTATCTACTGTCCCCCTAGTATCCAATTAGTTGCCCTCTCCGCCACCATCGGCAACCCCGGGGAACTCACCGACTGGATTAACTGGGTGCGGCAACAGCCCCAACCCGGCGATAATAAGCAGACCTCCAGCTGCGAGCTAATTAACTCCGATTTTCGCCCCGTCCCCCTGCGCTTTTATTTTGCCAATAAAGAGGGATTATTCCCGCTGCTCGACCCAAAACAGAGCAAAGTTAACCCGAAACTACGCTCAAAAGTCGGCCACGGCAAACCCCGACGCTTAAAACGAGAAGATTGTCCCACCATCGCCTCGATTGTCACCACGCTGCGGGACAAGGATATGCTCCCAGCCATTTACGTCATTTTCAGCCGCAAAGGTTGCGATCAGGCGATTCGAGAGCTAAAAAACCTCAATCTCGTTAATCCAGAAGAAGCTAGAGCCATTTACTATCGTTTACTCATTTTCTTTCTGGAAGATAATCCCAATCTGCAAGAACTCGCCCTTTCCTTCTTTGCCGTCGAAAATCCGCCCCTACACCAAAAATTACTGGCTTTTTTCGCTAATAACCCCCAGTCTGAAGATCAACTCCTCAGCCTCTTAACCGCCGATTCCGAGACGAAAAACCAACTGTTTGAATTCTTGGCCAGTGCTTCCCAATTGGTGCGGGCCGACCAAGTGGAACCCCTCACCCGGGGCTGTGGTGTTCACCATGCCGGGATTTTACCCCTCTGGAAAGAATTAGTCGAACAACTCTTTGAAGCCGGTTTAATTAAGGTGGTTTTTGCCACCGCTACCCTCTCGGCCGGGATTAATATGCCCGCCCGCACCACCGTCATCTCGGCTCTCTCCAAACGCACCGATGATGGCCATAGTATGCTGACTCCCTCGGAATTTGTCCAGATTGCTGGCCGGGCCGGTCGCCGGGGAATGGATGCGGTGGGCCATGTGGTGACAGTACAAACGCCCTTTGAAGGGGCAAAAGAAGCGGCTTTTCTGGCCACCGCCCAACCGGAACCCCTGCAAAGCTGTTTTGCGCCCAGTTACGGCATGGTCTTAAATCTCCTGCAAAAACACAGTCTAGAGGAGGTAAAAGACCTCTTAGAGCGCAGTTTCGCCGAATATCTCGCTCGTTTGAAGTTAAGCCCCGAACGACAACAGATTACCGCCTTAACCACCGAATTAGCTAAGTTGGATATGGAATTAGCCGGTATCGAACGGGAGCAGGTCTTCAGTTACGAAAAGCTACGGGAAAGACTGCGGGAAGAAGAAAGACTGTATAAAATCCTCGCTAGTCAGTCAGAGGCACAGAAAAGACAGGAAATACATCTAAAATTGCCGAATATTCCCGTCGGAACTATCCTCCATCTCAAGGGCAAACATATTAAGGTTCCCGTCCCCGTCCCCGCTATCTTTGTCAATACCCTGCACGGTGCTGGTCAAGTGCGAACCCTTGTTTGTTTAGGCAGTGATAATCGCTGGTATTTAGCCGCCTATGCCGATATTAGCGAGATCGACCGAGGTTTTCTCTCTCCTGCGGAATTAGGCGAACTAATACCCCCTTCCCTGGAAGCAGTTTCCCTAGGGGGTTGGCGCAAGGGTGAGGAAAATACTCAGGCGATCGCCGATTTAATCCCCCAACAAGTGCAAGGCATCCCACCAGTGGCGGAACTGGCAACACAAGCACAAAGAGTAGAAATTGTCAATAGTCAAATTGCCGCTCATCCCCTGCAAAAACGCAAAAATCCGGGGCGATTGATGAAATTATACTACGATCGAGAGATTGCTCGCGATAAGTTACACAAAGCCCAGATTAAATACCAAAAACAACAATCCCGCAAATCCTACTACTGGGAAGAATTTCTGAATCTAATCGAGATTTTGCGAGAATTCCAAGCGTTAGAGGGTTATTTGCCCAGTCCCCTCGGAGAAGCGGCGGCCACTATTCGCGGGGAAAATGAACTCTGGTTAGGATTAGCGATGATGTCCGGAGATTTGGACAGATTGACTCCTAGCCAACTAGCCGCCGCCATCAGCGCTATGATTACGGAACCCCCTCGCCCCGATACTTGGTGCAATTACCCGCCTGTGCCAGAAGTTATCGATATTTTGCGACAAGGAGAGGGAAATTCCCCCGGTCTGCGAGAAGTTCGCCGTTTACTCTATCAAGCTCAATCTCGCTACGATATCACTATTCCCGTCTGGTTAGAAACCCAACTGATGGGGATTGCCTCCCGTTGGGCCCAGGGGACATCCTGGCCAGAATTGTGCGAAAATACTAGCCTCGATGAGGGAGATCTAGTGCGATTATTACGGCGCACCGTCGATGTTCTCTGGCAAATTCCCCAAATTCCCCGGGTTTCCCAAGTCCTTAAAGATAATGCCCGTCTCGCCGTCACAGCCATGAAGCGCTTTCCTCTGTAAATTGATCACTCTTTTAAACAATGGGAGATGGTAAGGAAAGTAACTGTCGGTGTATTTGCTCGATTAGGGCGAGGATTTGCTGATAATTCTGGTGCAATCCCTGTTGATAGAGGTGATTTGCTCCTTGATTTAAATCCGCTAAAGCCGATTGGTAATAACCCAATTGATGCCGCAGTAATCCCCTTCTAATATAAGCATCGGCATAAAAAGGATCAATGGCAATCGCCCGATTTAAATGGGCGATCGAGCGGTCGTATTCACCTAATTGGTGAGCGGTACAAGCTAGATTATAGTAGGCTGAGGCATTATTTTTATTTAACCGGAGAGCTTGATTAAAATCCGCTTTGGCTGAGGTAAAATTGTCGAGGGCTAAATGAGATAAACCTCGATCATTATAAATAGTGGCTAAAGTATCGGGTTGCCAGTTAGTAATTTGACGCAAGGATTGATTAAAATCAGCTAGGGCAAGGGGATAATTTTTCCTAGCCGCCTGAACTAAACCACGATTATAGTAGGCTTGATAATAGGTGGGTTTTAACTGGATAGTCTGGTTATAATCGGTCAGCGCCTGTGGATAATCTCCCAAACGATAAAAAGCTAAACCCCGATGGAAATAGGCTAGATAATTATCAGATTGCTCTTGTAAAGAGCGGGTGCAATCCTGCCAAGCGTGCAGATAATCCTGTAAATAAATCTCAGTTAAACAGCGATTACTGTAGGCTAGGGCCAAGTTATTTTCCCGTTCGATCGACTGATTGAAATCCTGCAAAGCTTGCTGATAATTACCCGCCTCTAGTTGTTCAATTCCCGATCGCATCCAGTAGGATAAATGTACTGATTTAGCTGCTTTTCCCTGCCGAGGCCATCCCCCCAGCACCAGCGAACAGAGCAGTGCAACAATAACCAATCGACCGAGGTAAGGAAGAAAATTTTTCAAAACCGTTGACATAGGAGTATCTTTGTGCATATACTCCCAATTCTGAGGAAACTTTCTCGATCGATCAACAGACAGCCTGTCAAATACAGTTATCAGCTATCAGTTATCAGTTATCAGATGTGAGTTTTCAGTTCACTGATTACTGTTTACTGTTCACTGAAAATACACCCTACACCCCACTTCCCACAGTCTAGGACTGGTCTATGTCTCTAGAGGTCGGGGCTGCGATAAGCTGATAAAGGAAAGATTGTCACCGAGCAATTATGCCCGATAACCGATAAATGATACAGGAGTTATCTATGGAAACTATTTTTATCCCCCACCTCCTCAAATCTCCTGATCGACAAAGAGTGATCATCATCGATAATTTTATCCCCGGTCTAGAAACCTTGACACCAGTGCGGGGGACTTTGCTGGTTAGACATGGGGGGAATTTTTTGGAAGTATCGGTGAAAGCAGAAACCATCGTCACCTTAACCTGCGATCGCTGTTTACAACAATATAATCATCGTCTGCAATTAAACACTTGCGAATTAATCTGGCTAGACAAAAATAAAGACTACGATAGCTCCTATCCTCTAGAGCGAGAAATAGCCTACGAAGACCTCTCGGAAACCCTCGATCCTAACGGGGATTTTGACCCGCAAATGTGGTTATACGAGCAGTTATGTCTAACTTTGCCCCCCCGTCAACTCTGCAGCGCCAATTGTCAACCACCCGATTTTTTTCTTCCGGAAAAGACTGCTATCGATGGTCGTTGGGCCTCCCTAGAATCCCTGAAAAGTCAGTTATCTCAATCGCAAAATTGAGCTTTGATGCTGATTTTTTTCGGGTTTCGATCCCAGAGAAAAGCGATCAAAACCCGATTTTTTACCGGCCCCAAATCTTTTTCAGGACAGTTTCGGGGGTAATATCGGCGACTTTTCCCGTATTAGCCTCAATATATCGATGCAGCTCTCCCCCACTCGGTAAAACTCTCTTAGACAACGAAGGAACCAGCAGAGAGAGGGTATAGGTTCCCACGGCCACGGCTAACTGTAAAGGGACACTTTCGGTAGCTAACAATAAATTGGCACCGGCGATCATGGCCGCCATTTTACCGATATCGGCCGTTCTGGACACTTTTAAGTTATTATCCATGGCTTTGAGTGCTAAAACCCAAGCTTCATCCATATCGCCTTCGATCGCTATAATTGGCAAATCTGGTTGTTGATGGCGAATGCCTTGGATAATTTCCAGCCAACTCTCTAGGGGATAAACCGTTTCCAGTCCTTGGTTGATGCTCAGATCGCTACCGCCGGCGTAGAGGAGAATATAGCCGCTATCCTTGATATTGAGGCGTTGCTGCTCCATTTGGGCCCAATCGATATCATCCCGATTCAATGTTATTTTTAAAGGTGGACAGGGTGCGGCAATCTTTAACCCTTTGACCAGTGCGTGATAATTATCCGCTAGATAGCCTTCCGTTGGCCGGGGTACTTGTTCCGATAAGAACCAGCTGCCATTATTTTCATAGCCTATACGGTTAAGAACACCATTTAACCAGAGTAAAAGGTTGATAGCAGGACGATTAGTGAGACTAATGGCGATTTCGTACTCCCGGTCCCGAATTACTCCCAAAATATTTAAATAATCCGCTAATCCGTACTGATCTCGATAGTCAAATAAAAGCACTTCCCTAACCTGCGGACAGAGACGATAGGCAGCCTTTGCCCTAGGTTCGACCAAAACATCAATGCTGCTTTGGGGGTAAGTTTGCTGGAGGGTTTCTAGAGTGGGAAAAAAGAGCAGTTGATCGCTAATTCCTCCCGGTACAAGGGTTAATATTCGCATTTTATCTAGATATACTTGAATCGATCAGCTTAATTTTAGCAGTGTCCCTCGTTATTCACTAGACTTCCCCTATTTTAGTCCTCAACTCAACGAACAGGCTCACTTGCTGGGTATCACAGCAGGTAACACCTGAATACAGTCCGCACAAATTGCAATGAAGTCAAAGATCACAGTTGGGTTTCCGTTGTCAACCCAACCCACCAGAGCGGCGTACTGCTACGCAGTGCCTTCGGCATCGCACTTTAACCCACAACTTCAATGAATGTGCATGGTGCGTTCCCAAAAATCCATCGGTGGAGCAGTAGGACTGACCTTAGGGAACGCACCCTACGGCGATGGCGTACTTTTGCTGCTCACCATCAGTGAGAGAAAGTCACAAATAGGAGATGCCGCCTCACGATCATTTGCTTGATATAGCGGCTTTTTTGATTGTGATTGAACTGGCAGCAAAACAAAAGTTTGCAGCGATTAAATTAAAACATGATCAGATTTTTGGTCAAGCGATCGCATCTTTACGCAAACAGCATCAACTGCGACAATCAGATATTATAGGAGTATCCGAGCGTCAAGTGAGACGCATTGAACAGGGAGAAGGAACAAAGGTAGAAACCCTTAATTTATTTGCCCAAGCTCAGAAAATGGAACTTAATGATTATCTTGATGCTGTTGCTGGGTTAATCGATAATACTTCAGTAGATTTGCTCCAATCTTAGAGCTTATTTATCAAGCAAACATCAAAATAAATGTAGGGCGATCGAGGAATGATCACCCTAGTTTTTGTAACAAGAACTTCTCATCTTCCGCAGTCATAATAGCTTATGCCACTTTCTTTACCTGTCTTTGTTCTCCAATCGGGACGACACCAATCGTTAAGAGGGACGACAAATGAGCCTCTCCTATATTGATTATCTATTATTGGTAGGGCGTTATTAGCATCTATTTGACTGCGAAAGACGATGACACTCACATAATATCCTCCTCGTTTAAATAAATAATTTTGGTTTCCATATTGCGGTAATCGTCCAGACAGTTGTTCTATTTCCCATTGTGCTTGTTGAATGCCTCGATCTGAACCATAAACAACCCCATAGGAAGGAGTTTGAGAAGATACTTGGCCAGCAAGACCAATACTTAATATTAAAGTAGCTAGAATTAAACGCTCTCGATTATTCATACTATTTGATCCCTGTTTATTAGGTTTTAATTTGACGCTCACAGTCTTGAAAAGTTTTAGCTTCTAGATCAACATAAATATCTCGTTTTTCTTTTGATTCTTTTAGCCAATCTTTCGTTAGCAAATTAGTATATGGCTGGGTATCATGGAATGTGGTGCTGGTGGTAAAACAAGCATTATCGAAATTAGTTGCTGGACTAACTACTATGTTTTCTAATTTAACACCATCAAAGATAGTTTCCTTTAAGTTAGTGTCAGTAAAACTTACATTATTAATTTTACCTTTAATAAATTTTGCCTGCGGCATATTAGCATTGGTGAAATCAACACTAGTCAGAATAGAATTGCTAAAATTAGAACCTTTCAAGTCTGAATTTGCCAACAATCCTATCCTTTTAAATCTAGAATCTGTCATATCGGATTTATTAATTATTACTCTTAATTTATTCCCATTTTTTACCACTTGATCAACATCATTTAATACCATGCCTTTGAGATTTGCTCCATCTAATTTAATTTCTGGCTGAGGATATGGCTCGTTATTATCAACAGTAATTAGCTGTGATTCAGCTAAATAAATGATAACTTTTCCTTTCCGTTCACCATCCAATTGTTCTAAAACAGAGAGAGTTAAAGCTTGAGCGGTCGGTCTAAATTCTAGCAGTAACCTTTCCTCTGAATTTGATTCTTTATACCCAGATGTTTCTTTGATTTTTTTTGTCTCTACAATTAAACCTTGCATTTTGGAAAAATAATCCGTCAAAATTTCCTGCTGTTTTCGCTCTTGTGCAATTTGATCATCTCTAAAGTCGGCTGCAGAATTCAGATAGAAAGCACCTAGGGCTAACATTAGAGGTACTATCAATAATTGTAGCCAATCCCAAAAGCTTTTTTTCTGAAAGCCCGACCATTTAAAATTTGCTATCCAGTTCGATACTATCGCTACATTGGCTATAATAAGTAGGAATAATAATAAGAAAAGTATCCATCTTAGCCAGGGCATATCAGTGACGAACCCATAACCATCACTTATTAGACCAATCGCAACAACTATTAAAAAGGCAAACAAAAACAAGAATATGTACGGCCAACTTTTTCGATTGCCCAAAAAATCTCCAAGTTTGCTATGTTGAAGCTTCGGTGAAACTTGCTTTAAATAATCCTCATAACTTAGGTCAGGGGGAATTGGTTTTATATCTCCAGAATATTCATAATCTGGATTGCCTGTCAATATCCGTAAAGCCAATTCCTTACCTGTAATTGTTTTCTGAGATGAGTTTTCTGGTAAATCATCTAACCATCTCAAAGCATATTTAAGTCGTTCTATAACTTCGTCGCTTTCAAAGGGTGATTTAATATCAGCAATAATTCTCAGGTCAAAATCACGAATATCGTGGCGTTTTAGGAGTTGCAGTTCTTGTTTTTCTAGATTTCCCAAACTAAAGAAATGCGTGTCCGATAAGCCAATTCCATAATGCCATGTTTGATATTTTTCTCGCCATTCGACCAGCTTGCCATAATATTCGCTTTCTGCCCGCACATTTTCTTCAATGCCGATAATTAAAGAAGCCAACTCTGAAGTTATCATTACTATAACCCCCTGTTATTTATGTTTTTTCTATAAAAAGTTAGAGAGAGTTTGAATATCCGTGAGGACTAGCACTATGTACCTATCCCTCAGAATAGCAAAAAGTCCTTAACTAGAGATATTTACTTAATATAATGTTACTTTTCTCGTCGTTAAAAATTGACTGTTTATCTGATGAGTTTGGTTCTGGATTAAATCAGGTTTATCGCCCAGTTTGGTTGATATTTTTTAAGGATGAACTTGTCTTTTATGTTGATGAAATAATCCATCCAGATTTTACTAGACTTTTCCGACTTCGATTAATTCGAGTAATTGTACTTCGGTTAGCTGAGTAATGCCCAATTCTAGGGCTTTTTCTAGCTTAGAACCCGCCGCTTCTCCAGTAACTAAATAATCAGTTTTTTTACTCACAGAACCCGTCACTTTCCCCCCAGCTTTTTCGATTAATTCTTTGGCTTCCTCCCGTTTGAGAGTTGGTAAAGTGCCAGTAATGACAAAGGTTTTCCCTGCTAAGGTGGCTTTAGTGGTGGTGGTTTTTGCTGCTGTGGCAAATTGTAAACCGGCCGCTTGTAATTTAGCGACTAAATCCCGATTAGCGGCAATTTTAAACCAATCATAGACAGATTGGGCGATTTCTTCACCAATACCATAGACAGAAGCTAAATCAGTCACGCTGGCGTTAGCTAACTCCTCCACAGTCCGAAAACTTTCGGCGAGAATTTTGGCGTTAACGCTGCCCACATAGCGAATCCCTAGCCCATAAAGTACCCTCGACCAGCTTTGATTTTTGCTCTGAGCCATAGCTGTAATCAAATTTAAGGCGGATTTCTCGCCCATTCGTTCTAATTTGGCAATTTCCGTTTTTTCGAGGCTGTAGAGGTCAGAAATGGCGGTAACTAATCCCTGTTCAATCAGCAAAATCACCACTTTTTCCCCTAATCCCCGGATATCGAGAGCGTCGCGACTGGCCCAATGTACTACACTTCCCCGCAAAATCGCCGGACAGGAACTATTGACACAGCGCGTCACCACTTCCCCCACCGGACGAACTAGGGGAGATTGACATTCAGGGCAATTAGTGGGCATCTGGAAGGGTAAAGTGTGGGGAGGCCGCAATTCTGGCAGGATTCTCACCACTTCCGGAATAATTTCCCCCGCTTTGCGGATAATTACCGTGTCACCGACGCGGATATCTAATTCGGCCACTCGATCGCTATTATGTAAAGTAGCGCGTTGTACGGTGGTTCCTGCTACCTGTACCGGTTCCATCACCGCCATGGGTGTAACTGCGCCGGTGCGTCCCACATTGACGATAATATCTTTAACTACCGTGGGGACTTCTTCGGCAGGATATTTTAAAGCGATAGCCCACCGGGGGAATTTTTGAGTAAATCCTAACTGATTTTGTCGCTGTAAATCGTTGATTTTGACTACGACACCATCGGTCATGTAGGCTAATTGATGACGTTTTTCTTGCCAATCTTGATAGTATTGTGCCACTTCTTGCAGGGATGGACAGAGTTGACGGTGGGGATTAACCAGAAATCCCATGGTTTCTAATCTGTCTAAGGATTGCCATTGAGTGGTGATATTGTTATCGTCTAAATGCAGGGTATAGGCAAAAAATTGTAAGCGTCTTTTATCAACTATTTTCGGATCTAATTGTCGTAGGGTTCCTGCTGCCGCATTGCGGGGATTAGCAAAGAGAGATTCACCCTTTTCTTCTCTTTCTTGATTGATTTTATCAAAGGTATCGAGGGGTAAAAAAGCTTCACCGCGCACTTCCACAATTGCCAGGGGATTATCTATATTTAAGCGTAAAGGAATAGAGCGAATTGTCCGCACATTGGGGGTAATATCTTCTCCAGTGAGTCCATCCCCTCTAGTAACACCTCTGACGAAAAAACCGTTTTCGTAGGTTAAAGCTAATGCAGAACCATCGATTTTTAGTTCACACACATATTCCGTATCTTGGGTTTCATTTACATATCTTTGCCAACGGCTGCCCCATTTATTTAATTCTTCGAGGTTAAAGGCATTTTCCAGACTATACAGGGGAATATGATGACGGACAGAAAGAAATTGACTAGAGATTTTATCCCCGACTCTTTGGGTGGGACTATCGGGGGTGATTAATTGGGGATAACGCTTTTCTAGGTCTTCTAATTCCCGATAAAGTTGATCATAAACGCTATCGGGTATAAAAGGATCATCAAGAACATAATAAGCATAACTGGCTCTTTGTAGTTCTGTTTTTAGTTGTTGGCAACGTTGTTGGATTTCTAAGGGGATAGTCATAATCGTTAATAATGCTACTGTGCAAAGACCATTTGAGGAGTTAATTTTAAATCGGGAAATGTCACCGATATTATTCTATCTTCGTTGTTAAATTCTGCCAGTTCATAAAATCCAGAAATCAGGGTTAAAACTGATATTTTTAGAGCAATAGGATCGATAATCCAGTATTCAGGAATGCCTCTCACTGCGTATTCTGAACGCTTATAACGGTAGTCATCATCGGCATTACCGGGGCTCACAATTTCTACAACTAAGAGGGGAGGAAATTCAATCACTGCTGTGGTCATATTTCTAATCTCTTGACATTGTTCAGCAGTTAAAATCATTAAATCTGGAATTCTCGATTTAGCTTTATCGGTGCGAATTCCTACGGTAGCGGGCATAACTTTCCAAGTTAGATTTAATCTTTTAATTTCTGCCATTAAATAATCATAAAGAAAGGCAAGAATTAAGGCATGAAAGCCACTAGCGGGAGGCATGGGAATTAATTCTCCGTTAAATAATTCGTACTTATTATCTCTGGAGTCCTGATAATTTAAATATTCTGCAAAGGTATATTTTTTTTGTTGGGTAGCAATCATAAAAGTCTCCAGCTAAGATTTTACTGTGCAAAGACCATTTGAGGAGTTAATTGTAAATCGGGAAATGTTACCGATATTATCCTATCTTCGTTATTAAATTCTGCCAGTTCATAAAATCCAGAAATCAGGGTTAAAACCGATATTTTTAGGGCAATAGGATCGATAATCCAGTATTCAGGAATGCCTCTCACTGCGTATTCTGAACGCTTATAACGGTAGTCATCATCAGCATTACCGGGGCTAACAATTTCTACAACTAAGAGGGGAGGAAATTCAATCACTGCTGTGGTCATATTTCTAATCTCTTGACATTGTTCAGCAGTTAAAATCATTAAGTCTGGAATTCTCGATTTAGCTTTATCGGTGCGAATTCCCACCGTAGCGGGCATAACTTGCCAGTCTAATTGTAGCCTCTCTATTTCCCTTTCTAACACCTTAAATATATATCTAAGTATCAAAGCATGAAAGCCACTAGCAGGAGGCATGGAAATTAATTCTCCGTTAAATAATTCGTACTTATCATCCGTGCAGTCCTGATAATTTAAATATTCTGCAAAGGTATATAATTTTTCTTTGGTAGCAATCATGATAATCCCTAGAAAAAACTTAATTGAATCTCCTTTGAAGATAAATTTTGCCTTTGATCCCCCCTTAATAAGGGGGTTAGGGGGAATCTGACAATTTTTAACACCTAGCTTTTTACTTAGATTCGATATCCTCAACTTTTTTGGGAACTGTTGCAGTTAAAACCTCATTTCCTGTGGCAGTAACTAACACATCATCTTCGATACGGATACCGATACCTCGCCATTTTTCCGGCACTTCCGGCTGTCCTTCAGCAGGTTTAATATCGGGAGAGATATAAATACCCGGTTCCACGGTTAAAACATGACCAGGCTGCAAAGTTTGCCAAGTTTCTTCGTTAACTTTATAACCTCCCGCATCATGGACATCTAATCCTAACCAATGACCAGTTCTGTGCATATAAAAAGGCTTATATTTTTCCTCTTTAATTATCTCATCAATGTCGCCGACCAATAGCCCTAAATCTACTAATCCCTCCACAATTGTCCTCACGGCTGTGTCATGAAAAAGATTATAAGGATTACCATTTTTTACCACTTCAATCGCCTTTAATTGAGCTTCTAGAACAATTTCATAGATAATTTTTTGTTCGGGGGTAAATTTACCATTAACGGGAAAAGTGCGGGTAATATCACCGTTATAGTAATTGTAGGCACAACCAGCATCAATTAACAAAAGCTCATTTTCTTGTACTTGGCGATCATTGTTGATATAGTGCAGAATACAGGCATTAGCACCACTAGCAACAATAGAAGGATAAGCCGGCCCCATACCCCCTTCTAGACGAAAAGTATGCTCAATTTCCGCTTGAATTTGATACTCATAGTGACCAACTTTTGTAAATTCTCTGGCCCGATTATGTGCCTGGGCCGAAATAGCGGTTGCTTGGCGAATATTGTCCAATTCGGCCTCGGTTTTCAGTAAGCGCAAAGGATGGAGAATAAAATTAGTATCCTCTAAAGCAGTCGGTCCAGTGCCGCGACGGGGAAAAGTGGCGATTAATTTTTGCCAGTGCTTAAGAACATTTGTATTAAAAGTTTTGTCCCGGCCGAGATGATAATAAATTCGGTCGGCTTTTTCGAGATATTGGGGTAATTTTTCGTCCAATTCTTCGATAGAATAGGCCTCATCAGCAGCAAAAATCTCCTTTGCTCCTTCCACACCGTGGAGATAGCCGGTCCAGGTTTCTTTTTCTGGGTCTTTTGGCTGCACAAACAGGATAAACTGATGTTCGGGGTGATGGGGTGCTAAAACCGCTACCGCCTCCGGTTCATTAAATCCTGTCAGGTAAAAAAAGTCACTATCCTGACGATAAGTGTATTCTACGTCATTGTGCATGACCACCATGGGCGCACTGCGAAAAATGGCGGTTCCATTGCCGATTTTTTCCATTACCTGCTGACGACGGTGCTGAAACTCTCTGCGATCGATGCCCATAAATATTCCTAAAAATGTCACAATAAGTCTTAGATTATATTATCGCTAATCTTTTTAGTTTATGACCCCTGAAGAACCGGATTTTTCCCAAGATATCATCGAAAGGCGCGAGTTTACCCTAGCAGATTTTATCGCTCAAGAGGGGGCGGATTTCCTCAAAGGGGAATCTCCCGTCCCCAAATTAGTGCAAGTTACCACAGAGATTAAACAATTTATTGCCGCTAATTTAGGTGATTCTTCGGGAGCTTTGCAGATAATTTTACAGCTTGTCGTCGATGAAGAATTAACCAAAGTCAGTCAAAATTTAGATAATCCTGTTCAAGCTTTGCAGTTAATCCTAGAAGAAATTTTAGACAATCAAGAATTACTCTATGAATTAGTACACCGAGTCGATGTGAAATGGGGACAATTATACGGGGAACGTCCCTATTTTCAACAACCCAATCAAAAACCTCACCCTGAAGACGAATACACTCACAATTCTGTTAGAGATAAGTTAGTCAGTTTATTAGCCAGATTAGAAGCGAATAAGTAGTAGAGCCTATAGCAGTTATTAGGAGACTCCGAGACAATGCCCTATCAAGACATACCTTATCTTTAGGAAAAACTCTGTATTTTAATTATTTCTTAATAGAAACCAACAGGACTGACAAGGAGAATCTATCCCTAGACAGAGCGCCGGGGCGGTAACTGGTGAAAATAGGTGTAAGATAAGAAAATTCTCCGATAATTGTTGCCCTATTCCCCGCGTGCCTACCTATTCCTACTATACCGCCGATGTTTTTAGCGATCGCATTTTTGGCGGTAATCCCCTGGCGGTTTTTCCGGAAGCATCTGGATTAACCCGCACCCAGATGCAAAAAATCGCCGCCGAATTTAACTTCTCAGAGACAGTCTTCGTTTTTCCGCCAGAAACGCCCCAAGGCACTAAAAAAGTCCGTATCTTCACCCCCAGTACCGAATTACCCTTTGCTGGTCATCCTAGCGTCGGCACAGCCTATATTTTAGCCCTAATCGCTGCTATTCCCCCCCACCAAGAAACCACGATTTATCTGGAGGAAGGAGTCGGTTTAGTACCGGTAAAAATTAGCAGGGAGGGGGAAAAACCCGTCTATAGTGAGTTAAAAGTGGCACAATTGCCAGAATTAGTGACCGATACTTATGCTCTCGATGATTTAGCGGCGATTCTTTCCCTCAGCGTTGCCGATTTCTTACCCGGTTATCCCCCCCGGTCTTTTTCCTGTGGTCTCCCTTTTTTATTCATTCCCGTGCAAAATCGGGAAACTTTAGGGAGAATAAAACTAAATCTAACTCAATGGTCATCATTATTAGGTCAATCCGCCGCTAATTCCCTTTTTGTCTGCTGTTTTGACCAGGAATCACCCCTATCTCGTCTCTATGGGCGAATGTTTGCCCCCGGTTTAGGAGTTATGGAGGATCCCGCTACCGGTTCGGCTGTGGCCGCTTTGGCGGGCTACCTAGGGGCCTTAGAATCTTCTAGGGAAGGGATGAATCAATGGACGATAATCCAAGGGGTGGAAATGGGCAGACCCAGCAGTTTACAATTAAAGTTCCAGAAAAACCACCGTGACATTACGGAAGTTTGCGTAGGTGGTGCATCAGTTCTAGTCTGCCAAGGCCAGATGATAATTCCCGATGGGGAAACAAAAAGCGCTACACAAGGGTCATTTTGAGAGCGGTCGCTGAAGTTAGTAAAAAGGAGATGAACAATCTTAAAACATTAAGACCTGCAAGGATCAATCTCGGTTTTGTGGGATGGATGAGAATAAATTTGACAGGGTATATCCAAAAATATAAAATTTCTAGTAGTCTGTCAAGTTTGAATTGAGGGATAGAGTTTTTTTAACTTAATACGAGCATCAGCAGTAGTAAATCTCCAGTCAACTGAATTTGACTTTTCATTTCGATTTTCTTCC
>VYLQ01000094.1_pt1 | contig 38961 bp, 14 predicted proteins | sample 5115351 | NCBI WGS metagenome assembly VYLQ01 (sample SAMN12291776, study PRJNA351875) | freshwater metagenome | isolation source: freshwater lake | place: USA: Michigan, Lansing Lake | collected 2013-08-14 | reverse complement strand
GACAGTACTAGGACCACTGGCGAGCGCCTGTCCTTGATTGGTGACAATTACCTGTGCACTTCCAGTCGCGCCGAAGTCAACCGTAGTTGGCAAATTAATCGTGCCAAAACTGCCCACTAAATCTGGTAGTGAGACAGTTGAGGCAGAACTTGAGGTACGAGTTGAGGTACGAGTTGAGGTACGACCTGAGGTAAGAGCTGAGGCAGGACTTGACTTTTGGTTATTGCCCTTGTTTGGTATCTGTTTTCCCTCAGTATCAAGTCCAATTGCATCTAAAAAATTAACTTTGTCCAAAAGCTCATTTAATTCTTTTGGGGAGAGAAGATTTAATTTTTTGCCACCGAGAGCAGTCTTTAACAATTCATCAATCGCACTGGTGGCGGTATTACTATTTGGTATTTGCTCGTTCTCAGTTATTTTCTTCTGATTATCAAGGGTGTTTTGTGACGATGACTTAGGGGTAGTTACCATAGTGGTTGATGCCATAGATAAACAATAGGTGGGAAAAGAGTAAAGGTATTCAGGAGAGAAAGCATTGAACCTTAAGTTGTCGTTGCGCTTCGGCGCCAAACCGATGTCACCGTCAGGGGAAATTTATAGTTTTGACAGTACCAGGACTGCTGGCGATCTCCTGTCCTTGATTGGAGACAGTTACCCCTGCATTTCCCTGATCTGTTTAAACAGGGTGACAAAACGGGAATCATGGGCGCAATTCGAACTTGAGTCGCACAATCCAGTGATTATACTCACACAGGATAAGCGATGGAATAGGTAATGTCAATCGATGTTTACGTCTTTAGTCATAGATTTTTATCAATGACTAAAGTTAATCCATACCTATAGATATAGGTAGGGTCTGCTGAAAAAGTTTTCCCTGGGGGCAGGGTGTGGGGTGTGGGGTGTGGGGTGTAGGGTTTTACCGATTTTGAGGGTGTCAATTACCTAATTTTCAGGGAAAAAGTATCTGAATTTTCCCCCCGATCACCCCTAGCTAAGGCACTTTTTGATGGGAAAAAAGTCTAAAAGTATTATCCAACAAGGTTTTTAGATTTATTCAGCCAACCCTACCTATAGATATAGGGACAAAGTACCTGAATTTTCCCCCCGATCACCCCTAGCTAAGGCACTTTTTGATGGGAAAAAAGTCTAAAAGTATTATCCAACAAGGTTTTTAGATTTATTCAGCAGACCCTAGGTATGGGCTACTTATAAGGACAGGCAAAAGGCTTCGGCCGTGATCTCAGCGTTCGACCGAGCGTTCGACAAAAGCTCACGCCGAAGTCTCACGCCGAGGTCCGAACGGGTGTGGGGTGTAGGGAAGGAAACCTCTTTCATCTCTGGTGGTGAAAATTTTGGCGTTGCTGATTTGAGATATGAATCTTTTTTTACGGTATTTGTGAACTACTCTCAAATCCGTTGAGAGTAGTTCACAAGTCAGACAGAGGAATAATTCCACAGGCTTGAATTTTGCTTAAAACCAGGTGAAGTTGCCACAATAACCAATTGCCAACTCTCCAGAAAGCTAGGGAGTTTTGATTGTCAGCAACCTCGGCAGATGGGTAACAAAGATTTTCTTCAAAAATCAACCAATGAACGGGTAAATGACCGAGGGGAGAATTCGGCTCTAATTGAAAGTTTAGTTGCTCATAATTGAGCCATTGACCCTGCTGCCGCCAACCTAGGCGATCGCCAAGTTTCTTTTGGGTTTCATAATCCACTAAACCACCGAGACTAGAGAAAATGGCTTGCTGAATACTAAACCCGAAATGACCATTACTATAATGAAGCCAAAGTTGATCAATTTTTTTCAGATCCGAACAAGGTAATTGAGCAATATCTTGGGGATAAACCTCATTCCAGTAGGTCTTACCCAAGATTTTCAATAGTAGTTTGGTTGTTTGGCGATCAGCCGCTTGCCACTGTTGCTTTCTTAGCAAATCTTGTAATTGATTATAATCAAGATCAGCCGATTCTTGAGTCAAGATATTTGGGGAAGTCGGGGGATTTTTAGAACTAGAAGATTTGTGAAGATTGTTTTGAGTGAATTGAGAGACAACTATTGCCAGGGGAGTTTTGGGGATAGTGTCTTTTTGACAAACCTCTTGTTCTGCTAAATGATCAGATAATTTATTGATGGTTTTTTCTAGGGAAATGAATTGTTCTGACCATTCACTTTCATTGAATAAGTAATCATTAAATTGATCAGAGGAAAAAGCCTCTTTTAACCTTGCTTCTTTCTCGTAACCAGTCGCCATAAAATTTAGCAAAAACTCAGAATTTATGGCGGAATCTGATGTTTCTAAGAGATTAGGCTGAGGTGGAAAAATATTATCTACCAAATACTTAATTTCTCCAACTGTTGCATAAAATTCTTCATCCACCTTAATGACTTCTTCTATTAATAATTGAAAAGGAGCAAAATAGTCCTGTAGGTAGTTTTCAAAATTAATCGCATTTTGGGCAAGATCAGCAATTTCTTGGCGAACTCGTTGAGATTTGAGTTGATAATGATTCAATTCCTCATAAATTTTGAGTTCTTGAATAATTGCTTGCACAATTTTTTTCTGCTTTTGAGTATCCTCGGCTAATTTCTGAACTCCTTCTCCTAGTAATTTAGTTTTTCTCAACATCAAAAAAGATGTTTTTCCCAGTAGCAAAATTGCCCGAAAATTTTCCTGTTTTTCTAGCTTGAGTTGATTGAGAATATTTTGATTATTATTATTTTTAATTTCTAACTTTATTCTCTCGTAGTCTAAGATTTTTAATTCTTGATATTTTTGGGAAAATAAAATTTTGAGATTGTCACTCAGTTGTAGTAAAAAACGATAATATCCGTCTTGATAGATTTCTAGTCCGTTAATTAATAAATTATAGTCTTTAATTAATAACTGAGTCTCAATCAAGATTTCTTGTTGAGTAATTTTTTCTTTTCGTTTAATAATCTTACCAAAATAGTAATGGTAGCGAACTCCTTCTTGAATTAATTTCTGACGTTCCTTGATGATTTTCTGAAAATTCTTTAAGTATCTATTTTTAAAAACAGGAAGTTGATAGCTTTGCTCATAAATGGCAATTTTTTTATAGGTCATCAGCTGTTGAGAGTTCCTATTTAGCATAGCTATCTTAGACCAAAAAATTCCTCAGTACTTAGCAATAATCATCCGCTGCTCCCAGCTATTGCAAGAGGGAGCAATACCTAATTAAACATTTTCAACTTCAACAACAACTGGTTCCTTTTCAACAACTGGTTCCTTTTCAACAACTGGTTCCTTTTCAATGACAACTGTTTGAGGACTTTCAGGAGTTGGCTCAGTTACTGTTTCTTGCTGCTTTACTGTCTGTTCTTGATGGTCAGTCAAGTATTTTTTGGTTTTTAATTTCAGGTCATCCGTCAGAGGTAAAGCATCAATTTCAGCTAAAAGTGTTTCCAGGGATTCTTTTTTACTTCGCTCAGTGTAAAAAGCATTCAGAACCGCTTCAATTCCGTACTGAGCGATCGCATCTCCTAAGACAGTAACCAACCCCATCGCTCCAATACCCAGAAAAACTACAAAGGGTTGTCCGAGGGTCACAATTAGCACGATCACAGCAATAATAGCCGAAGCTAAATAAGTACCTGCCACTTTTTTGATAATGTTATCGAGTTCCATAAAAATCACCTCAAATTTTTAGCGAAGGATTAATTTAATTTTAAAGCAAGGTTAATCTGTCTGTTGATCGCCGTCAAGTAAAGCTTGAAGAAAAGGTTCAAGACTTTTGGGACGATAATCGGAAAAAGCCTTTAATCGTTTTACCACACTGTGATGAACAGTGACAACTTTTGTATTGAAATATCGCCATTGCTCACCTCCCAAGGCCGACAATCCTTTAACAGTATTATCGAACTTGATGGTCGGGTCTAGTTTAATTGGTAATTCCTCAAATTCAGAGGTGGTTGAGTCAAACTCTAATCCCAATTTTTTGGCTTGATTAATCATCCATTGTAAGGGGTAGTCGGAAAGTCCTTGATATTCTTTTTTGCCACCACCTAGACAGGTATGTTCACCAACAAATAAAACTTCTTTGACAACTTGTTCAGGATTTTCGGGATTGGCTTTGATCGGAGTGGAAGGGAAGTTTTTACGTTTTTCATCAATGGCAACAGCATGAAAAGCATTCTGGATAATCGGACTTAGTTTTGTATTACTAAATTCATATTTTTTATGATAAAACTTAGCCAGGGGAAACCAAGGGGTTAAATCAGGAATACCAAAATGACCAACTGTATCCCAACAACCTAACATCTTGACTGGAATACGATCTTGAAAATCTTCCTTTTCTGTCTCAATTTTTTTAGCATTAGCGGCACGAAATTGTTGAGCTTTGGCACTATCGGAACTAACGGTGTGGTCTCGATATAGTTGATAAGCTAGGGGAATTTCTTTAATCTTAGAGCGTTTTAGGATTCCACATTTATCGATAAAACTAGCCAAACAACGAACGATATATGCTCCTCGACTAAAACCTAACAAATAAATTTCATCCTCGCTTGTGGGATTATAGTTAAGGACAAGAAAACGATAGGCATCTTGAATCATCCGATCAAGGCCCCAGCCAAAAGTTTCATTCCCTAAACTTTTAATAAATTCGTTATCTTCGGCGCTGCCAGAACCTGACAAAAAGACGATTTGGGGGGTTTGATCCTCGGCAAGATACTTAATAGATTCGGCGAATTTAACCACATTGGTGGGGTAAGCACTGGTAGAGTCTTCCCAAGAACCATCACAACAAATAATTAACCGTTTTTTCCGGTTTGAATAAGTCAGGAGATCCGGTTGAGAAATTGCCGTTTTAGTAATCTCCTCAATTTCATTGCTGGCAAGAGCAGCTTCTGCGGCAATTATAATTGATTCTGGATTCTCTTCCCGGGAAGGTTCTTGATGTTCGGCTGGAGCATCCTGTTCAACCACTTCTTCTTCTTCAAGGGAGTTAAAAATTTCGTTGACCATTGTTATCCTTTTCACATTCCTTCTAGCTTTACTGCTAGTCTGAACTTTTGATTTAGGGATCGAGGTCGGTTTAGAGGGAAGACTATCTAGTTGCCAGGTTGTCCCATAAAGAATACCATGATTGCTATAACTTGTTTGATCCTCGGCACTGCCATTGAGTGATAAATAAGTAACTAAACCAAGGTCATCAACTAAGGGAGATTGATACATCGCTTCTTGGATTTCTTCTTGGCTACGCGCTTGATTCCAAACAGAAACTTCTGCAAGACAACCTTGCCAATAATGGGAGAGATTAACAGAGGCTCCCAAGATGATTTTTTCAATCCCCGTTAAGGCACGGTTATGACCGTTGCCACGATGCCAAATGATCCCATTGCGATAGATCAACATTCGGCCTGTGGTCGCATTTTTGACAAAGGCCCAGTGAGTCCAATCACTATAATCTTTAAGCTTGACTTTTTTTTCAATTCGATCGAAACCTTCTTCATTTCCCGCATCCCAAAAAATTGCAGGTTTCACGGGATCGCCCCAAGGCAGGGTAATATGTAGAACGCGGTTATTTTCCCGATTAACAGCTTCTAAAAGAGTCGTTTCTGTGGATAAATTATTTTCCCCTTTTGCCCAAAATGTAATGGTAATACTCTGATCGATGTCAAGAAATCCGTGGGATAGATCAATATGATCATCGATACCATTAAATTTTAGTACAGAGCGTTGTTCAGCCATTGGTTTTGTCACCGACCGGGGGAGAAAGAGGTAATCAGGGGTTCAGGGATTCTGACTAATAAGAGACTGATCTATCGGTCGTGATTTCCCAGAATGCTACCGCCTAGTTTAACACATTTTAGTTATCTAGCGATATATATAAATAAATGTGTAGGAGTCAACGACTAATATTCCCAGGCTGGTACTTGCTGTGGCCAGAAACTCAGAGGAGTTGACCCCAATCCCCATCGCCATCAATAGGCTTTGGTGGGATGCACATGGCTGATTGACATCCCTCCCCGGGCCAGTTATCAGCAAACCTAGGTACTTATTGTAACTCTGACCAAATTCCGCGGCATCGCTCTACAATTAGTCCCTGAAAAATTAATTGGGTTGCGGGATGAATCTCCACTTTATACAGAGCAAAAAGACCCGTTGGACTATTTAGATTCAACTCCCTTTGCGTTAGAGATAAAGCTTTTGTTCTGTGCATTTCCACCGCTTTTAGTAAGCCTGGATAACTGATATTCCGCAAGGCCAATTGACCATTTTTGGTGAGATAAATAACATCATTTTGCAAGAGATATTCCAAGCTGATCAAACTAGCGTGAACATCCACATCTTTTTCTAAACCCCCTAAACGGTGAGCATCTAAACCAAAGCGAATACAGAAATTAACAGCGACTAATTTTCCCGCTTCTTCGGCAGGTAAAGCACAGTCGGCAAATTCAAAGCCTAAACTATCTGATCGCCACTCCTCAAATCCGGCATAGGTATAGTTTTGAAACAGTTTATTTTTGAGTTTCAAGTCAAATCCTAACCCACTAGCATGACCCGCTTCATGGAATTGGGTATCGAGATGACGATAGCGTTCACCATTAATTTGATCCTCTAGGGGTCCTAATAGTAAATCGGCCGTTTCTGGCTCAAAAATTTTTCGGATACATTCGTAGCTAGAACCGGAAAAGCGCCTTTTTTGCTCACTGGCATTATTTAAAGCTGGTCCCTGAACACTATTGGGAAAAGTCCACCTATGGGGAACGATAAAAGCCTCACCCTTTTCACCTTTAATCGTGCCACAACTAGCAATTTCAGTGAAGGACAAATTTCTGGGAATCGGTTGTCTTAGACTGCCAAATTTTTCACGAATTAACCTTTCTAGTTGTTCAATAGAAGGTTGACTATTTTGGTGAATTTTTCCGTAAATCCCACTCAAAGTGACTTGTTGTTTCCCCTGACGATTGATGCTATAGGGAGCAATCATCAGAAAATAACCATTTTTACCGATAAAATTCAGATTAATGAAATCTTCTGATAAAATGCTCCAGTCGTTGGTTTCTAAAGCCGCTGCTGTTTTCAGAAGCCACTGAGCCGGAATTTCACAGTTATCTGCTTCCTGTTGACGCAGTTTTTTCGCCGCAATTGCAATTTTATTTTGCTCGATATCTTGGACGATTTCTTGGAAGAACTGTTGTTGATTAACCAGGGTTTGATTCATTTTTTGGGCAGCTAAGTTGGTGTAATGGTTTAAAGTTGTTTTTTGACCCATCTCTCATCGGCTAAACTCTTAGCCATTTTAAGATTTTAGGGTCTTTGTCATAGCGATAGGTCAGTCCATCTTTCCCCGTAATTGATTTTCCCTGACTGGCCTTGCTTCTAATGCTACTGAGGGAATAGTCGCTTAATTCTTTCATTTGTGCATGGGAAAGTCCTTCTTCGACTTCCGTTAAGATTGTTGTCGTTGGCGATTCGGGGGGTGGTTCCTCGGCAGAATTGATTTTAGGATTGACCTCGGTTTCCTGATTCGGTAAATCTTCGAGTCTAGCTTGAGAATTATCGACCGAAATATCAATAATTTCTTTCGCTTTTTGTCGGCGATATTCCTCTACTGTCAGCAGTTGCCAGTGAGAATTACTAGAGAGTTCTAAAACCCATTGATGATATTTAAAGAGACTTTCCCGATGTCCGACACTAATAAAAGTTGTCTGAGTTTTCTGCAATTGCCGATATAAATTTTCCTCATTGTTTAAGTCCAAAGCACTTGTGGCTTCATCTAGGATAGTAAAACTGGGACGGGTAATTAATACCCTAGCAAAAGCCAAACGTTGTTGTTCTCCTAGGGACAAAATGTTTTCCCAAGGCTCTTCTGTATCAAAGCTATCGACTCGATTTAGTAAATTTTGGAGATTGACTTCTTGCAAAACTTCCCTCAATCTTATCTCATTGGTTTCTTGATTACGATTGGGATAAAGTAACTGTTCTCGCAAGGTTCCTAATATTATATAGGGACGTTGAGGCAGAAACAATACTTCTTCTAGGGGGGGACGCACTAATCGGCCAGTTCCTGCATTCCATAAACCAGCGATAGCGCGTAGCAAAGAACTTTTACCCCGACCACTCGGACCGACAATTAATAAACCTTGTCCAGGCTGAACAGAAAGGGAGAGGTTTTCGACAATTACCTGTTCATAATCGGGGGTTTGCAAGGTGACATCTTCAAAGGAAAATTGGGTTTCTTCGATAGTTGTAATCGTGCTTAAATTTTCCGGTTGTTTAATGACTTCTTCTAAGGCTTGGGAAAATTCTGATAAACGTTCAACATAACTGCTAAATTGTGCCGAAGTGCCAAATTCACTAATTAATTCCGCCAGCGCCGTAGCAAATAAATTAGCCGCTAAACAGGCTTGCCCGACCTGTCCGAAACTAATGCCCTCACTATTGATATACAAAGGACCCAAAATGACAAAAGTAAATACTTGAATTGCCGCCTGATAGCCCCGACTAAAAATTTCTGTACCTCTCTCCCAATCAATTTTACGTTTAGCACTGTTTAAGAGTTTATTAAATCTCCGATGAATAATATTTAATTCCTGATTTTCTCCCTCAAAAAAAGCGATCGACTCCGCATGATTACGAATGTGGGTTAGAGCATAATTATAGTTAGCCTTAAGTTGCAATTCCTCTTGAGTAATTTTATTTAAGGCTTGGTTAAAATAGATAGCAATGACGTTACCGAGAATTGTCCAAATGACTAAAATAATGGCAACAGAGGAAGAAATTGACCAGAGAATCACTAAAAAAGTGATCATATCTAGGACATTTTCTAGGAAAACTGCAAAAAAGGAGAGAGCTTTACTGGTAATCGGCTCAATTTCTTGGGATAGGCGTTGATCTGGGTTGTCGATATCGGATTTAAAATTAATTCTGTAATAGGCGCGATTATGCAAATATTTGGCGAGAATCCAGTCATTGAGCCAAGCATACCAATCCAGGGCGATTCTTTTCCTGAGAAATTTAAGCAAGCCAACTAAAAGGGTGACAAAGAGCAGTCCAACTGCGAAAACTACCAAAGTTTTGACAAATTTATCAAAATCACTTTTTTCAAGAATGACATCAACTAAGTAATTACTAACAAAGCTATTGAAGGCATTTAAGCCTACAACCCCTAGGATTACCCCGATTAGTAGGATGAGCATTGCCCAAGCTTTCATCACATCGGAAAAAGCCCTTCCCCCCGATTCAGTAGGATACCAATAGGGAGCAGCGATCAGCTTGACACTGTGCCAAAATTTATTGACATCGGAGATAAGATTAGTCGTCGATCGATCTTGAGCTTGAGGGACTTTGGCGGACATATAGCATTTATATTTGAGTTGTGGACATTTTGCTGGAATGATTTTAGATTTTGGCTGGATTGGCGGAGGTGATCATGAGGGTGTCTGTTGGGTTCTAGTTTCAGGAGAAACCTTCCCCTGTGTAGAAGGCAATTGGCGAAAATATAAAGCTCCCCGACAATTTTAAGGTTATTGTGCTTGATTTGTGGTAACATGATCCCGTCGCTTTATCTGTCAGTATAAAGCGATGGCTTTCTCAGCAACCCCTGCTACTGCTTTTTTAACCTTCGTTATCTTACTACAAGTAACCATTGTTTTGATAGCTAGAGCTAGTGAGCGTTTCTCAGACTACCACATATTACCGAATTTTGTTGACCATGACAAATTTTCTTTTCCATGACAAGTTTTTTTCTCTGTGATCTGTGATATGATTTCAGGACACAAGGGACGGCTATGACCTGCTTGTCTTACTTGCTCCCCTTAGCTTCTTTTTTTGCTTTTCTCAACTTTGTCTTTCAGTCGCCTTTAACAGACTAACCCATGCCAGTAATGCCAGCCTTTGCTAATCAGAAAATAGAGTTTACAGATATCTTATATATTCCCTATTATGTCGGTGAACAAGTTAAACTTTTGCGTCAACGCTATTTTGGCAATGTTGTCTTTATTCATATTAATAAGACAGGTGGCAGAAGTATTGAGAAATCTCTAAATTTACCTTTTGAGCATAAAACTGCTTTAGAAAAAATTGACGAAATGGGCAAACAAAGGTGGGAGCGAGTATATAAATTTACAAGTGTTAGAAATCCTTGGGACAAAGTTATTTCTCACTTTAATTATCGTGTTGAAACCAATCAGACAAATTTAAGGACAAAACCAATAAAATTTAAAGAGTGGGTTAAGTTGACCTACGGGAATAAAGATCCTTTCTATTATGACATCCCTAAAATGTTTATGCCTCAGTTGGATTGGATTACAGATCATGAAGGGAAAATTTTAGTAGATTTTATCTGCCGTTTTGAAAATCTTAATAACGACTTCAGTGTCGTATGTGAAAAACTTGGTAAAAATGCGACTTTACCTCATATTAATTCCTCAAAACATGGCAACTACCGTGAATATTACGATGATGATACTATTGAGATTATCGCAAAATCCTTTAGCAGAGATATAGAGAAATTTGTCTATAAATTTTGATATATTAGATTAACTAGGAAAAACGTTTGAAGATAAAATCAGATAGACTTCGTATTGTCGATGCCAACAGACTAACCCATGCCAATAATGAAAGCCCTTACTAATCAGAAAATCGTTATTACAGCTACATTTACCAGTGAACCAGTGGAGGATTCCCTGTCCTATTGGCTCAAAAAAATAGGATTTCCTTATTCAATAGAATTTGCTCAGTACAATCAAGTCTTTCAAGAATTACTCAATCCTGCTAGTCTTTTAGCGACTAATCAAAATGGGGTTAATGTGGTTCTGGTTAGGTTTGAAGACTGGGAAGGAAGTAAAAATAATACCGAATTGACCTTAGAGCAAACCCTTAGAGACTTTGGTAATGCCTTGAAAACGGCAACAATGCGCTCGCCAATTCCCACCTTAGTCTGTATCTGTCCACCCTCTCCAACTACTGATACAGCGTTACATGAAAGAATGCAGGAATTATTAGCCGCCGATGTCGGAAATATCCCTAGCACATATCTGATCAAAAGTCAAGACTTAACCAATATTTACCCAGTAGAGGATTATTATGATCCTTATGGAGAAGAACTAGGAAATATTCCCTATACCTTGGCTTTTTTTGCGGCTTTGGGGACAATATTAGCGCGAAAAATCTTAGCCTTGACAAACTCTCCTTACAAAGTGATTGTCCTTGACTGCGACAATACATTATGGCATGGGGTTTGTGGAGAAGATGGAGTTAAGGGAGTGAAAATTGATGCTCCATTTCGAGCTTTACAAGAATTTATCATCGCACAGCAAGCAGCAGGAAAGTTAATCTGTTTATGTAGTAAAAATCAACCAGAGGATGTCTTTGCCGTTTTTGAGCAACATCCCGATATGTTGCTTAAGATAAATCATTTAGTAAATTGGCGTATTAACTGGCAAGAAAAATCTCAGAATTTGCGGTCTTTAGCGGAGGAATTACAACTAGGATTAGATAGCTTTATTTTTATTGATGATAATCCAGTTGAGTGTGCCGAAGTTAGGGCAAACTGTCCGGAAGTTTTGACATTACAACTTCCTGATGATTGCAATCATATTCCCAGATTCTTAGAACATATTTGGGCTTTTGATCAACTCAAAACCACTCAAGAAGACCAACAAAGAACTAATCTGTATCAACAGAATATTCAACGTCAGAATTTACAAAAATATTCCCTTTCTTTTGAGGATTTTCTTGCCCAACTCAACTTAGAAATAGAGATTTTTCCGATGCGAACGGAGGAATTGACGCGAGTTGCCCAACTTACTCAACGTACTAACCAATTTAACTTAACAACTATCCGACGGTCAGAATCCCAAATTCAACAACTTTGTAATTCAGGGGGATTAGACTGTCGAGTGGTTAAAGTAAAAGATCGTTTTGGGGATTATGGTTTAGTTGGTTTGCTATTATTTAATGTTCAAGAAAATTCTCTAATTGTCGATACATTTTTGCTCAGTTGTCGAGTATTGGGTCGCGGTGTAGAACATAAAATGTTAGCTTATTTGGGGACAATTGCTCAACAAAAAGGGTTAGAACAACTCAAACTTATTTATAAACCTACCCCCAAAAATCAACCAATTTGGGATTTTTTAAGGACTGTTGGTCAAGAATTTCAGCAGGAAAAAGAGGAGGAATATTTATTTGATTTTCCTAGTTATATTGCGTCTAAAATTAATTTTATTCCTCTCGGTTATGAACATAAAATAGCTACTAAAAAGTCATCTAAAACAGTTAAGAGAATTATCCGCTCAGAGTTTTTTGAAGAGATTGGAAATAACTTATATGATGCTCAACTAATTCGGCAAAAAATTAATTCTCAAAACCAGCGTCAACGGACTCAGTTAGAGACAGAATTTACTGCTCCTTGCACTCCTCTAGAAAAGGTGATTGCATCTCTATTCGCAGAAGTCCTTAAACTTGACAGAGTGGGGAAAGATGACGACTTCTTTGAGCTTGGAGGTGATTCAATTCGGGGAGCAATTCTAATTAATAAACTGCAAGCACAACTAAACGAAATTATTCACTTTATTGTTTTATTTGACAGGAAGACTGTTAAGGAATTAGCTGGATATATAGAGGAACATTATCCAAAAGCAGTTACCAAAATACTAAGTAAAGAAAGAACCGAAATTAACAATCTACCACAGGAGCGCATTGATGAAGCTAAAGTGTTACAAATGCGCTCCTTAATTCCTGCTCTTAGCGGCCCAATAAATGATGACAATAGCAAAAATCCACCAGCTATCTTTATTCTTTCTCCTTATCGTAGCGGTTCCACCCTACTCCGCGTTATCTTAGGAGGAAATCCACAGCTTTTTGCACCTCCAGAATTGGAACTACTAGGGTTTAATACCCTTGGGGAAAGAAAAGCAAAATTTTCTGGTCGTTACAACTTCTGGATGGAAGGAACAATTCGCACCATCATGGAAATTAAGGGGTGTAATCCTGAAAAAGCGATCGCAATTATGGAAGAATTAGAAGAGAAAAATCTGACTAGCAAACAGTTTTATCGTCTTCTACAGGGGTGGTTAGGAGATAAAGTTTTAGTGGATAAAACTCCATCTTATTCTCTAGATTTAGAAACTCTAAAACGAGCAGAAATAAATTTTGATAACCCTCTCTATATTCATCTGGTGCGTCATCCTTTAGGAATGATTCACTCCTATGAAGAAGCTAAAATTGAGCAAATATTTCTCTATCAAAATCCTTTCAATAATCGAGAACTTGCGGAACTCGTTTGGCTAATTAGCCATCAAAATATCTGCGAATTTTTACAACAAGTTTCTCCCCAACGTCAGTATCAAGTGAAATTTGAAGACATCCTTAGGCAGCCACAGAAAACCCTAGAGAGTTTATGTCAGTTTTTAGGGGTAGAATTTAATCCTGATATGCTGCAACCCTACCAAGAGAAAAAGCAGCGCATGACTGATGGTATTTATGCCGAATCTAGAATGCTAGGAGATGTAAAATTTCATCAACATCAAAGCATTAATCCTAACACCATTGAGCAATGGAAAGATGACTACAACACTGACTTTTTAGGAAATGTAACTTGGCAACTAGCAGAGTCTTTTGGCTATCCCAAAAATAACAATAATATTACTCAAATTAGTCGAAAAAATCCCGCCGAACCTCAAACTTTCCCAGTTTCTTTTGCTCAACAGCGACTATGGATTTTAGCGCAATTAGAACCAGACAGCCCTTTTTACAATATGTTTAAAGCGGTTCATCTTCAGGGACGTATAAATATAGAAATTTTAGAACGCAGTCTCAACGAAATTGTCCATCGTCACGAAATTCTACGCACTAATTTTAAGGAAGTAGAAGAAAATCCAGTACAGGTAATTGCTCCCCGCGCAACTCTGAAAATTTCGGTTGTGGACTTACAAGGATTATCAAGACAAGAACAGTCAGAACAATTACAACTTTTAGCAACTGAGGATCAATTACAACCTTTTGACCTGACTAAGGGAATATTGCTAAGAGTCACCTTAGTGCAACTTAAATCAGAATCATCAGCTTTGTTATTGACTATGCACCACATTATTAGTGATGGTTGGTCAATGGGAGTATTGCTCAAAGAATTGTCAAGTTTATATCAAGTATTTTTGCTTGGTGATGGTTCTGTTCTCCCGGAATTGCCGATTCAATATGCCGATTTTACAATTTGGCAACGGCAATGGTTACAAGGAGAAACTCAAGGTTTTATCACCATCCAAAACCAAATTAATTACTGGAAACAACAGTTAGCCGCAGCCCCTCCTTTGCTAGAATTACCTACGGACAGCCCCCGTCCCTCTGTGCAAACTTTCCGAGGTGGATGTTTTTCCTTTCAGTTAGAGGCAAAACTGACAGCATCCCTAAAAGAACTCAGCCACAAATCAGCAACTACTCTATTTATGACGTTGATGGCGGCTTATGTTACTCTATTATCCCGCTATAGTGGTCAGGATGATATTCTGGTAGGAACACCAATTGCTAATCGCAACTATCAAGAATTAGAAGGACTAATTGGCTTTTTTGTCAATACCCTAGTGATGCGAACTCGCTTAGAAGATAATCCCAGTTTTGAAGAATTATTAAGACAAGTGCGTTCTGTTTGTACGAATGCTTATGCAAACCAAGACGTTCCTTTTGAGCAGATTATCGAAACTTTGCAAATAGAGCGCAGTCTTAGTCACAGTCCTTTGTTTCAGGTGATGTTTGTCTTACAAAATGTGGCCATGGAGGAATTAGAAACTCCTGAGTTAAAGATAGCGCATCTACCTCTAGATAATGTTAACGCCAAGTTTGATCTCACTTTACAAATGTGGGAAACAAATACAGAAGAAGGCAACTCTCTCCAAGGATTTTGGCAATATAATACAGACTTATTTGATCAAAACACAATTGCTCGCATGACTGGTCATTTTCAGACATTATTAGAGGCAATTGTTACGAATCCGCAAGAGTCGGTAGGAACCTTACCATTATTAACAAAAAAAGAGCGTCATCAACTGTTAGTAGAATGGAATAATACTGATACAACATACACTTATACTCAGTGTCTTCATCAATTATTTGAAGAACAAGTAAAACGCACACCCGAAGCGGTAGCAGTTGTATATTCAGATCAACAATTAACCTACAATGAGTTAAATTGTCGAGCTAATCAATTAGCACATTATTTGCAATCTTTAGGAGTAAAACCTGATCAATTAGTGGGGATTTGTCTAGAACGTTCTTTAGACATGATTGTGGGGTTATTGGGGATATTAAAAGCGGGTGGTGCTTATGTTCCTCTTGACCCTGAATATCCGATTGAACGGTTAAGCTTCATGTTAGAAGATGCTCAATTATCAGTGCTGTTAACGCAACAAAAGTTAAGAGAAACTCTCCCCCAACATCAAGCTTCGATTATTTGCTTAGATACCGACTGGGAAAAAATTGCTGAAAACAGCCATTCCAATCTAGAAAACACGGTCACTCCAGATAACTTAGCTTATGTTATCTACACTTCCGGTTCCACAGGTAAACCAAAAGGGGTGTTAGTCAATCACTCCAATGTCGTGAGATTATTTGCCGCTACAGATGCTTGGTATAATTTCAATAGTCAAGATGTCTGGACCCTATTTCATTCCTACGCTTTTGACTTCTCGGTGTGGGAAATGTGGGGAGCTTTGTTATATGGTGGACGCTTGGTAGTTGTACCCTACTTAGTGACCCGTTCCCCCGAAGCATTTTATCAGCTATTATGTCAAGAAAAAGTTACAATCCTCAATCAAACTCCTACCGCTTTTCGTCAGTTAATTCAACTTGAAGAATCACAAGAAAATTTAGGAAATTTAAGCTTACGTTTGGTTATTTTTGGAGGAGAAGCTTTAGAAATTAACAGTTTACAACCTTGGTTTCAGCGCCATGGCGACCAATTTCCCCAATTGGTTAATATGTACGGAATTACGGAAACTACCGTTCATGTCACCTATCGACCATTAAGTATGACCGACTTGGATAGTACAGCTAGTGTGATTGGTTGTCCCATTCCCGACTTACAGGTATATTTACTAGACCAATATTTACAACTTGTACCGGTTGGTGTACCCGGGGAGATGTATGTGGGGGGTGCAGGAGTAACAAAAGGTTATCTCAATCGTCCTGAATTAACAACAGAAAGGTTTATCTCTAGTCCTTTTGAAAATTCCAACAAATTGTATAAAACGGGAGATTTAGCCCGTTATTTACCTAAGGGAGAGTTAGAATATTTAGGACGCATTGACAATCAAGTTAAGATTCGGGGTTTTCGGATTGAGTTAGGGGAAATCGAAGCATTATTAGCATCTCATCCTCAGATTTGGGAAACAGTAGTAATAGTGAGGGATGATACAACAGGAGATAAGCGTCTTGTGGCCTACATTGTGCCACAATCGGAAAAAACGATTACCATTAACGAAATACGGCAATTTCTGAAAGCTAAATTACCCGGTTACATGATACCTAATGCTTTCGTTATTTTAGATGCCTTACCCCTTACTGCTAATGGTAAGATAGATCGTCGAGCTTTACCTCCACCAGAATCTAGTAGTGAACCATCAGACAAATATGTTGCTCCGCGTAACCCAATTGAGGATATATTAGTAAATGTTTGTTCAGAAGTTCTAAAAGTCGAGAAAGTCGGTATAAATGATAACTTCTTTGAACTGGGAGGTCATTCCCTACTAGCCACTAAATTAGTAGCACAGATACGCGACCGCTTGAAAGTTGAACTTCCTCTACGTCAGTTATTCAACTCTGCCACACTAGCAGAATTAGCCGAAGGGATTGAACAGTTAAAACAGAAAAAACCAGATTCCATTGTTCCCGCCATTTTACCAAGAAAAAGAAAATGAATTACGAAGAATTGCCCCTATCTTATGCTCAACAGCGTTTATGGTTCTTAGATCAATTAGAACCAAACAGTCCCTTTTATAACATTTCCCTGGCCTTGCATTTAACAGGAAATCTCCAAGTAGATGTCCTCGAAAAAAGCCTACAAGAAATTATTCAGCGCCATGAGTCCCTCCGCACAAATTTCGCCACTATTGAGGGAAATCCTGTACAAATAATTAAACCAGAAAGTAATTGGCGGTTAACGCTTGTCAATGGGAAAGACAGCCCAAAATATCGAGAAGAGCAGGAAATAAAAAAATGGCTAGAAATTCACAGCCATCAACCCTTTGATTTAGCCAATGATTCCCTAATTAGAGCCACCCTACTGAAATTATCAGACACAGAACATTTCTTGCTGATTTGTCTGCACCATATTGTCTCTGATGGTTGGTCAATGGGGGTATTTATTGAGGAATTGACAACCCTTTATAATACCTATACTAAAGGCTTAGAACCTCTTTTACAAGAGTTACCAATCCAGTACGCAGATTTTGCCATTTGGCAAAGGGAATATTTACAGGGAGAAATCCGACAAAATCAGTTAAATTACTGGCAAAAACAGTTAGCGGCAGCACCCGCTTTATTACATCTACCCACGGATTATCCCCGTCCTCTAGAACAAAGTTTTCAGGGAGATAGGATAAAATGTATCCTTTCTCCAGAACTTAGTCAAGGGTTAAATAAGCTGAGTCGGGAAAAAGGTGTCACCTTATTTATGACCCTGTTGACCGCATTTAAGGTCCTACTCTATCGTTACACGGGACAAACAGACATTTTAGTCGGTACTCCCATCGCTAACCGTACTCGTAGCGAATTAGCTGGGTTAATCGGCTTTTTTGTCAATACCTTAGTCTTAAGAACAGATTTAGCTGGAAATCCCAGTTTTAGCGAGTTATTAAAACAGGTACGAGAAACGGCAACGGATGCTTACGACCATCAAGATTTACCTTTTGAGATGTTAGTAGAAGCACTACAACCTGAAAGAAACATGAGTTATACTCCTTTGTTTCAGGTAATGTTTGGCTTAGATAATGAAATTGTAGATAGCATAGATTTAGAGGGAATAAAAGCCACTCGTCAGCCTTTAGAATCTAAGACCGCTAAGTTTGACTTAAGTTTATCTATACAGGTAAAAGAAGCTGGATTAACTGCAATTTGGGAATATAATACAGATTTATTTAATCAAAGCACAATTGAGCGACTATCAGTCCATTTTGTCAATTTATTAACAGGAATTATTGTTAATCCAGAACAAGTAATTAGTCAATTACCATTACTAACAGAAAGTGAGAGTAATCAGTTATTATTTACTTGGAATCAGACTGAAATTGACTACAAAAATGATTTGTGTCTGCATCAGTTGTTTGAACAACAAGTAAAACAGAATCCACAAGCGATCGCAGTTAAATTAGAAAATGAATTTTTTACCTATCAAGAATTAAATAATCGTGCTAATCAATTGGCACATTACCTACAATCTTTGGGAGTAAAAGCTGATAGTTTAGTCGGGATTTTTGTTGAACGTTCCCTAGATATGATTATTGGAATCCTGGGAATCCTTAAAGCTGGGGGAGCATATATTCCTTTAGATATTGATTATCCCCCAGAGCGCATTGAGTATCTCCTTGAAGATAGTCAACTTAGTATTCTCTTGACCCAATCTAAATTTATCGAGCAACTTCCCCAATTTCAAGGAACAACTATCTGTTTAGACCAAGACTGGTCAACAATTGCCAAACAGAGTACAGTTAACCCTTTGGTAGCAGTTGAGCAGCACAATTTAGCCTATATTATCTACACCTCTGGATCGACAGGTAAACCTAAAGGGGTAATGATTGAACATCGCTCAGTAGTCAACTATATCCTGACTACTATTCGAGAGTATGGTATTACAGCAGATGATCGAGTTCTACAATTTTCCTCTATCTGCTTTGATGTTTCCGTTGAAGAGATATTTTGTAGTTTGTTATCGGGTGCAACATTGGTATTGCGAACAGAAGATATGTTGCGCTCTAATGAAGATTTTTGGCAATGTTGTCAAAAATGGCAATTAACAGCTTTGAGTCTTCCTACTGCCTATTGGCATCAATTAGTCTCTGAACTGACTCCTACTGCTCTGCCAATTCTCTCCAATATTAAAGTAATTTTTATTGGCGGGGAAGCCATTCAACCAGCAAAAGTCCAGCAATGGCGGACAATCACGGGCGAATATTCCCCTCTTCCTCGACTATTTAATGTTTATGGTCCAACGGAAGCAAGCATTGCGACAACTTTCTACGAATTTACTTCACCAACTACCACCAATGTTCCCATTGGACGACCCCTCAGTAATACTCAGGTTTATATTCTTGATGCTTGCTTACAACCCGTTCCTGTGGGGGTAGCCGGAGAATTACATATTGGCGGTGTCGGGTTAGCTAGGGGTTATTTTAATCGTCCCGAATTAACTCAAGAGAAATTTATTTGTTTAGAGAATGGGGGACAGTTACAAGGGGAACGTCTATATAAAACGGGAGACTTAGCGCGTTATTTACCCGATGGCAATATTGAGTATTTAGGACGGATTGACAATCAGGTAAAAATTCGCGGTTTCCGCATTGAATTAGGAGAAATTGAAACTGTTCTTAGTCAGCACAGTGGGGTAAAAACGGCTGTTGTTATTGCCCAAGAAGATGAGACAAATCAGAAACGTTTAGTCGCCTATATTATTCCCCAAATAGAGGTTATTTCCACTCCAAAAGAGCAAAATTCACTTAATATTACTCAACTGCGGCAATTCCTGAAAGCTAAGTTACCAGAGTATATGATTCCTAGTGCATTTGTTATTTTGGAATCCCTACCCTTAACGCCTAATGGTAAGACTGATTACCGTGCTTTACCGTCCCCCGAATTCCAAAGTCAGGAGCAGTATATCGCGCCGCGTAACCCGATTGAGGAGATATTATCTTCGATTTGGGCAAAAGTGTTAAAAGTTGCACAGGTGGGGATTCACGACAACTTCTTTGAGTTAGGCGGACATTCATTATTAGCAACGCAACTAATTTCGCGCATCCGTGAGGCTTTTCAGGTAGAAATACCCTTACGCGAGTTATTTGTTGCACCGACAATCGCCGAATTGTCCCAAGAAATAAAACGGATTTCCGAAGGAGAACAACTAACTGAATTGCCGATTTTACCCAGGGACAAAGCAGCAGAACTACCCCTATCTTTTGCTCAGACTCGTCTTTGGTTTTTGGCTGAATTTGAGTCGAATAGTTCTTTTTATAATATCCCCCTAGCCTTGCGTTTAGAGGGAACTTTAAACTCACAAATCTTAATCCAGAGTTTAGAAGAAATTTGCGATCGCCATGAGGCTTTACGCACCAACTTTATTACCGTTGATGGTATCCCTACCCAGGTTATACAACCACGAACCTGGACAGTTACGGTGGTGGATTTACAGCATTTATCTAGCAGTGAAAAAGTAATTGCGTCCCAAGAGTTAGCACAAAACCAAGCGATTCAACCCTTTGACTTGGCCGGTGAACCCTTAATCAGAATCACTTTAGTCGTGTTATCTGAAACGGAACACCTCTTATTAGTCTGTCTGCACCACATTGTCAGTGATGGCTGGTCAATGGGGGTATTTCTTCAGGAACTAACCGCCCTCTATAATGCCTATATTCAGGGTTTATCTTCGCCTCTAAATCCCTTATCTATCCAGTATGGAGATTTTACCCTTTGGCAAAGACAATGGCTTCAAGGAGAGGTATTGCAACAGCAACTAGACTACTGGCAAAAACAGTTAGCAGATGCACCGGCCCTTCTATCTTTACCAACAGATAGACCTCGACCCAATCAACAAAGTTTTGCCGGGGGACATTTACCCTTTAGCCTTTCCCTAGAATTAACCGAAAAACTGACCCAATTAACCCAGGAACAGGGTGTCACCTTATTTATGACCCTGCTAACAGCTTATGCTGTCTTACTTTACCGTTATACAGAACAGGAAGACATCTTAATTGGTACTCCCATTGCTAACCGTAATCGCAGGGAAATTGAAGGTTTAATCGGCTTTTTTGTCAATACTTTAGTCCTGCGAATTGACTTGTCAGGTAAACCCAATTTTAATCAGTTATTGGGTCGAGTACGAGAAATGGCAATGGATGCCTATGCTCATCAGGATTTGCCTTTTGAAATGTTAGTAGAAGTCCTACAACCTGAACGAGATTTAAGTCACGCGCCTTTATTTCAAGTGGATTTTCTGTTGCAAAATAGTCCCCCGTCTCCCTTAGAACTAATAGACTTAACCGCCACTCCCCTCACCACAGAAAATGACACCGCCAAATTTGATTTAACCCTGGCGATGGAGAATACCGGTGCAGGATTACAAGGGGTATGGGAATACAATACCGATTTATTTGATCGCAGTACCATTGAGCGATTAACAGGAAATTTCATCACCTTACTAGAAGCATTGGTTGCTAATCCGCAACAGCCAATTTTCCAACTACCATTATTAACCCAATTAGAGGCAAAAGAATTATTACAAGACTGGAATGCTACCGAAAAAGCATATACTTTCCATCAGTGTGTTCATCATTTATTTGAAGAACAAGCAGCAAGAACACCAGCTGCAGTAGCAGTGGTCTTTGAGGGTCAAGAATTAACCTATCAAGAATTAAATATTCAGTCAAATCAGTTAGCACATTATTTACAATCTTTGGGGGTAAATTCAGAAGTTTTAGTCGGCATTTATCTAGAGCGGTCGCTGTTAGTTATTGTCGGATTATTAGCAGTTCTCAAAGCTGGGGGAGCCTATCTACCTTTAGACCCAGATTATCCCCAGCAACGGTTGACTTATATGGCAGAAGATGCCCAAATTTCTCTACTGCTAACTCAAGAAAGTTTACTCGATTCTTTGCCAGTAGAAGATGTGGGGGTAATTGTCTTAGATAAATTAGCCGAAAAATTGACGGTTCAAAGTCCAGAAAATCCCCTCAGTGAAGTAGCACCAGAAAATCTATTATGCCTATTATATACATCTGGTTCCACAGGTAAACCTAAAGGAGTGATGTTAACTCACGCAGCCTTAGTTAATCATAGTTGGGGTATTAGTGAAGTATTCGGTTTAACAGAATATGATCGCGTTTTACAGTTTGCTTCCTTTGGTTTTGATGTCGCCGCCGAAGAAATTTTCCCCACCTGGTTAAAAGGTGGCACAGTGGTTTTAAGACCAGGGCAAATGTTCCCAACTTTGACTGATTTTGCCGATTTTATCGAACAAGAAAGCCTAACCCTTTTAAATATTACCCCCGCCTATTGGCATGAATGGGCGCTCGCCGTTTCCCAATCATTAGCTACTGTACCATCCAGTCTGCGGGTTGTCGCTGTGGGAGGGGATGCAGTGTTACCAGAAACCGTCAATATTTGGCGACAAATGGTCGGGAAACGGGTTCAATGTATCAATGTCTATGGACCCACAGAAGCGTCTGTAACCGCCATAGTTCATGACTTGCTAGATTATCAGTCAGAGAAAATCAATTCGGTGCTGATTGGTCGTCCCATTGCTAACACAAAAGCATATATCCTGGATCAAAATCTGCAACCTGTACCCATTGGAGTTAAGGGAGAATTGCATCTATGCGGTGTTCGTTTAGCGCGTGGTTATCTGAATCGTCCCGAATTAACTGCTGAAAAATTTATTGATAATCCCTTTGCTAATGCAGCTTTCAATCGCTTGTATAAAACGGGAGATTTAGCGCGTTATTTACCCGATGGTAATATTGAATGTTTTGGACGGATTGATAATCAGGTTAAAATTCGCGGATTCCGTATTGAGTTAGGAGAAATTGAAGCGGTACTTAACCAAAATATTGATGTACAAACATCTTGTGTGATTATTCGCGAAGATACTCCGGGGGATAAATATTTAGTCGCCTACATAGTAGCTCATTACGAACGGATACCGATGATTAGTGAACTGCGTCAGTTTCTGTCCAGTAAATTGCCTCTGTATATGGTTCCTCAAGCTTTCGTTTTTCTGGAATCTTTACCCCTTACTACTAATCGTAAGGTAGATCGTCGCGCTTTACCCGCACCAGATAAGATAGGGAATCGCCGGGATCAATATGTAGCACCACGCAATGGAATTGAAGAGATGTTGGTGCAAATTTGGACAGAAATACTCAAAGTAGAGCAAGTGGGAATTTATGATAATTTCTTTGAAATTGGCGGCCATTCTCTCCTCGCAACTCAATTAGTCTCCCGGATTCGGAGTTTATTTAAAATAGAACTACCTTTGCGGAGTTTATTTGGTGCAGCTACGGTGGCCGAATTAGCGCATCTTATTGGACAACTACAGCAGCAAAATCTCACTCTAACAGTACCCCCCATTTTACCGAGAACTAAGGATACAGAACTACCTCTATCTTTTGCTCAACAGCGTTTATGGTTTTTAGATCAATTGCAACCAAATAGCGCTTTATATAATATACCGATGGTGCTGCATTTCCGAGGCAACCTCAATCAAAAGGCCTTAGAACAAAGTTTACAAGAAATTTGCGATCGCCATGAGGTATTACGGACTAATTTTGTCACGATTGATGGACAACCGACTCAGGTTATTCAAACAACAAGGGAGACAATATCGGTCGTTGATTTCCAAGATTTACCCATCCATGAACAAGCAGAAAAAACACAGCAATTAAAGCAAAAACAAGCGACTCAACCCTTTGATTTAGCCAAAGAATCCTTAATCAGAATCACTTTAGGGGTGCTATCTGAGACGGAACATCTCTTGTTAGTGTGTATGCACCACATTATTAGTGATGGTTGGTCAATCGAAGTATTTATTCACGAATTGACCAGCTTATATAATGCTTATGTGCAGAATCAACCCGCAAATTTAGCTCCCTTACCGATTCAGTATGGAGATTTTGCACTCTGGCAAAAACAATGGTTACAAGGGGATGTCCTGCAAAGTCAATTAAATTACTGGCAAAATCAACTAACAGCTGCACCCCCTTTATTATCTCTTCCCACAGACCACCCTCGACCTGCGGTGCAAAGCTTTGTCGGTACTCAGCAAGAATTTTCCCTTTCCCCCAAACTTAGCCAAGCTTTGACTGAATTGAGTCACCAACAAGGGGTGACATTATTTATGACGCTGTTGGCTGCTTTTGATGCTTTACTGTATCGTTATACAGGTTCCGGTGATATTTTGGTAGGAACTCCCATTGCTAACCGTAATCGCAGCGAAATTGAGGGTTTAATCGGCTTTTTTGTGAATACTTTAGTGATGCGGACGGATTTATCAGATAATCCGAGTTTTAGTCAGTTATTAACCCGTGTTCGGGAAGTGACCATGGATGCTTACGCGCATCAAGACTTACCCTTTGAAATGTTAGTCGAAGCGTTGCAACCGGAACGTGATTTGAGCCATACTCCCCTATTTCAAGTCGCTTTTGTACTGCAAAATACACCCAAGTCTGAGATTGCAATGACGGGATTAACGGTGACAGATTTGCCACCGGAAAATACCACAGCTAAATTTGATTTAACCTTAGCAATGGTTAACACCGATGATGGCTTAAAAGGTGTCTGGGAATATAATACTGATTTGTTTGACAGTAGCACTATTGAACGACTATCATGGCATTTTATTAACTTATTAGAGGGGATTGTAGCCAATCCTCAAGAGCGGATTTCCCAATTACCCTTATTGACAGAAAGCGAAACTAATCAGTTATTAATTGAGTGGAACAATACTCAAGTTGACTATCCTGAGTATAAGTGTATTCATCAGTTATTTGAAGAACAGGTGAAACGCACACCCGACGCGGTAGCCGTGGTCTGTTCAGGTCAACAATTAACCTACAATGAGTTAAATTGTCGTGCCAACCAATTAGCCCATTATTTGCGGAAATTAGGAGTAAAAGCTGATACTTTAGTCGGCATTTCCCTTGAGCGTTCCTTAGAGATGATTGTCGGGTTATTAGGAATCTTAAAAGCTGGTGGTGCTTATGTTCCGATTGACCCAGATTATCCCCAAGAACGCATTAGCTTTATGCTCCAAGATACTCAGGTTAAAATCATATTAACCTGCGAATCTTTACAGACTTCCCTGCCAAATCATCAGGCTATTGTTATCTGTTTAGATAAAGATTGGCCACAAATTAATCAAGCAAGTCAGGAGAATCCTAACAGCCCGGTTTCTGCGGATAATTTAGCCTACGTTATTTATACTTCTGGTTCTACAGGTCAACCTAAAGGTGTTGAGGTTATTCATCGTAGCGTTAATCGTCTTTTGTTGGGAGTAAATTACGCACATCTAGATGCAACACAAAGATTTTTACAAATGGCTCCCATTGCTTTTGACGCTTCTACCTTTGAGATTTGGGGTGCTTTATTACATGGTGCGAGATGTGTGATTTTTACGGAAGATATTCCTACCGCTACAAGTTTAAGAAATGCAATAGACAAACATGGCATTACTATTTTATGGCTAACGGCTGCTTTGTTCAATACGATTATTGACAATAATTCCCAAGCTTTATCAGGAGTTAAACAGCTACTAATTGGTGGGGAAGCACTTTCGGTTGCTCATGTTCATAAAGCACTGGAAACTTTGCCATTGACGCAAATTATTAATGGCTATGGCCCAACAGAAAGTACGACTTTTACCTGTTGCTATCCTATTCCTAAACAACCAGAGACAACGATAAAGTCAATCCCCATTGGTTGTCCAATATCCAACACACAGGTTTACATTTTAGATAACTATCTCCAACCTGTCCCGATTGGTGTAGTAGGAGAATTACATATTGGGGGTATGGGATTAGCGCGCAAAACAGGAAAGAGTAAATTATATAAAACGGGAGACTTAGCGCGTTATTTACCTGATGGTAATATTGAATATGTAGGACGGATTGACAATCAAGTAAAAATTCGCGGCTTCCGCATTGAATTAGGAGAAATCGAAGCCTTACTCAACCAAAATCAGGCGGTACAGTCTTCTTGTGTGATTGTTCGTGAAGATAATCTAGGGGATAAACGTCTAGTTGCTTACGTTGTACCGCAACCCGAAATCAACCTGACAACTAACGAAATACGGCAATTTTTGCGAGCAAAATTACCTGATTATATGGTCCCAACGGCTTTTGTCCTTCTTGATACTTTCCCCTTAACTCCCAATGGCAAAATCGACCGCCGTGCTTTACCTGTCCCCGATTTACAGAACCAAGGTGAATATATAGCTCCCCGTAACCCCATTGAAGAAAAAATGGCCCGGATTTGGGCCGAGGTACTGAAATTAGAACGAGTCAGTATTGAGGATAATTTCTTTGAACTGGGGGGACATTCTCTGTTGGCAACTCAAGTTATTTCTCGTTTACAGGAAACCTTTGAGATTGTTTTACCCTTGCGTTATCTCTTTGAATCTCCAACCATTGCTCAGTTAAGTGGGGTAATTTTAAAAGAACTGCAAACAGGTTTAGGGTTAAAGCTACCATCAATTGTCCCCGTTAATCGAGAGGATGATATTCCCTTATCCTGGGCGCAAGAACGTCTCTGGTTTGTGAATCAATTAGAAGGGGAAAGTGGTGCTTATACTATTGATTTAACGATGCGTTTGCGCGGAAATCTCAATATTAAAGCCTTAGAAAAAGCTTTCCAAGCAATTATTCAACGCCATGAACCCCTACGGACTCAGTTTAAACTCAAAGATAATCAACCAATACAAGCGATCGCTCCTAATGTAACTTTCACCTTGCCAGTTATCAATCTGCAAAACCTCAGTCATTCTGAGCAACAGGTAAAAAAACTGTTATTAGAAGCAGCATCCGAACCCTTTGATTTAGCTAATGGTTCAGTATTATGGGTCAAATTATGGCAAGTCAAGACAGAGGAATATGTACTATTATTAGCCATTCACCATATTGCGGCGGATGGTTGGTCAATAGGTGTTTTAGTTGACGAATTATCGGTCTATTATCGAAGTTTCTGCACCGGGACAAAAGCAGATTTATCTGATTTATCAATACAGTATGCTGACTTTGCCCTGTGGCAGCGTCAATGGTTAACTAATGAAGTATTAGACCGTCAATTAAGCTACTGGAAGCAACAATTAACCGGGGTTCCCCTACTACACCAACTTCCCACAGACCGTCCCCGGCCAGCAATTCAAAGTTTTCGCGGTGGGACGGAGCGACTGCAACTAGATAGTCAACTAACACAACAACTGAAAAAACTCAGTCAAGAGTCCGGTAGCACTCTCTTTATGACATTACTAGCGGGTTTTGCTGTGTTACTATCTCGTTATAGTCAACAAACAGATGTGGTAATTGGTTCACCAATTGCTAACCGTAACCGCACCGAAATTGAAGGGTTAATCGGCTTTTTTGTCAATACTTTAGTGTTAAGATTTGATTTATCTCAAGAACCGACCTTTGAGGATTTTCTCGCGCAAGTAAAACAAACTACTCAAAACGCCTACGACCATCAAGATTTACCCTTCGAGATGTTAGTCGAAAAATTACAAATTGAGCGTCATTTAGATCGTAATCCTTTAACACAGATAGTTTTTGCCCTTCAGAATGCCCCTAGTTCTCCCTGGGATTTACCCGGACTAAACATTGAGGAGATACCATCGGGACTTGATTCAGTCAGGGTTGACTTAGAAGTTTACCTCTGGGATGCACCGGAAGGATTGGGCGGTTTTTGCTCCTATAACAGGGATTTATTTGCTGCTGAAACTATTGTCCGTATGATGAATCATTTGAAGAATTTGTTAGCGGCAATTGTGGAAAATCCACAGCAACCAGTGGCTTTACTTCCCTTATTAACTCCAGAGGAAAATTATCAACTATTAGAAGGGTGGAATGAGACAAAAGCTGATTACTCCTATAACAAGTGTATTCATCAATTGATTGAGGAACAAGCAGAGCGTACCCCTGATGCAGTAGCAGTAGTTTTTGAAAATCAACAGTTGACGTATGCAGAATTAAATAGTCGGGCCAATCAACTAGCTCACTATTTACGCTCTTTAGGTGTAGAAACCGAGGTAATAGTCGGTTTATGTGTAGAACGCTCTTTAGACATGATTGTGGCATTAATAGGCATCCTTAAAGCCGGGGCTGCCTATCTACCCCTTGACCCAGAATATCCTCAAGAACGCCTACAATTTATGTTAGAGGATAGTCAAGTCTCCTTATTACTAACCCAAAGTTCACTGATTGATAAACTCCCTAATCATCAAGCTAAAACTGTATTTTTAGCTGAAACTTGGCAAGAAATTAAACCAATGAACCGGGATAATTTGACAGGGAAAGTGACAGCTTCTAATTTAGCTAATGTGATTTATACTTCTGGTTCTACGGGTAAACCTAAAGGGGTGATGGTTGAACATCAAGGGTTGTGTAACCTTGCTCCAGCGCAAATTCAGACTTTTGCTGTGTCTTCTCAGAGTCGAGTGCTTCAGTTTGCTTCTTTTAGTTTTGATGCCTGTATTTGGGAAATTTTGATGGCTTTGGGAGCAGGCGCTACACTTTATTTGGCAAGTAAAGATAATTTAATGCCTGGCCTACCCTTAATCAAGCAATTACGAGATAATAAGATTACTCATATTACTCTACCGCCATCAGCGTTAGCAGTGCTACCTTGGGAAAATCTTTCCTCTCTGCAAACTATTATTGTTGCCGGGGAAGCTTGCTCTCCTGAATTGGTGAAAAAATGGTCCCAGGGACGAAACTTTTTCAACGCTTATGGACCCACAGAAGGAAGTGTTTGTGCAACAGTAGCTAAATGTACGCCAGTGGATGAAAAAATAACTATCGGTCGGCCAATTCCTCATGTGCAGGTTTATATTTTAGATTCTCAATTACAACCGGTTCCTATCGGTGTGCCGGGGGAATTACACATCGGAGGAGCAGGGGTAGCCAGAGGTTATTTGAATCGTCCAGAATTGACACAAGAGAAATTTATTCCTAGTCCTTATAAGGGGGACAATCAATGGTCAAAATTATACAAAACAGGAGATTTAGCTCGTTATTTACCTGATGGAAGAATTGAATATCTGGGACGAATTGACAATCAGGTTAAAGTAAGGGGTTTCCGTCTCGAATTAGGGGAAATTGAAGCAGTTTTGAGCCAACATCCCCTAGTACAAGAAGCGGTTGTGATAGCCCGCGCTGATCAGAAAAGTGATCCTGATCATGACCAGCTTAATACTAATTTGGTAGCCTACTTAGTTCCGGCTCTCAAGGGTCAAGTATTGCCCGAACAGCTTGCTCAATGGCAGAGTGAATATGTTAGTGATTGGCAAAAGATTTACGAAGAATCCTACAGTAAACCCCAACCTGAAACCGAGGATCTCACTTTTAATATTAGTGGTTGGAATAGTAGTTATACAGGACAAGCTATTCCCCCAGCAGAAATGCGGGAATGGGTTGATCAGACAGTGAGCCGAATTTTAGGAAATCAACCACCACAACGAGTGTTAGAAATTGGTTGTGGAAGTGGGTTATTGCTATTCCGTGTGGCGAAACATTGTCAGGAATATTGGGGAGCAGATTATTCCGCTGCTACTATTAATAATCTAGAACATTTATGTGGCACAATTGAGGGTTTAGAGAGCAAAGTAAGATTATTACACCGAACAGCTGATGATTTTACCGGTATTCCCCAAGCTACTTTCGATCGAGTAGTAATTAACTCTGTGGTTCAGTATTTCCCTAGTGTGGATTATCTATTACAAGTTATCGCAGGAGCAGTCAAGACGATTGCGGATCAGGGTCAAATTTTCTTAGGTGATATCCGTAGTTTGCCCTTACTAGAGCCTTACCACGCTGCGGTACAGTTAGCTCGCGCTGAAGCTAATAAACCCCTTGAACAATGGCAAAAACAGGTGAATCAAAGTGTAGCTACCGAAGAAGAATTGCTAATTGAACCTCAGTTCTTTATCGCTCTTAAACAACGTTTTCCGCGAATTTCTTGGGTAGAAATTGCACCGAAACGGGGTCAGGCTCAAAATGAGTTAACCCAATTCCGCTATGATGTTACTTTACATCTGGATACTGATGTTCAAAAAACGACAATTTCTTGGCTAAATTGGCAACGAGATGGGTTTTCTTTAGCGCAACTACAAGATAAACTGAAACTGGAACAACCAGAATATTTAGGTATCAGGGATGTACCCAATCAACGATTACAAGAAGCACTACAAATTTTAGACTGTTTAGAAAATCCTCCGGGGGTAAAAACGGTGGGAGAATTGCGGCAATTGTTAGGAAAAAATAGTGGGATAGGGATTAATCCTGAGCAAATGTGGCAACTGGGAGAACAGTTAGGTTACACTGTTCATCTCAGTTGGTGGAAAGGTAGTCAAGATGGTTCTTTTGATGTGGTTTTCTGTCGCCAGAATGCCATCTTAGAACCGATAATAAGTAAAGTTGATGAAAAACTATACCCCAATTTTTGGGATGATGAGACGATTATTCCCAAATCCTGGACTGATTATACGAATAATCCTCTATACGGTAAATTAGTCCAGAAGTTAGTGCCACAGGTGCGGGAATTTGTCCAACAAAAGCTACCTAGTTATATGGTTCCCCAGGCTTTTGTTTTGCTTAATACCCTACCTTTGACTCCTAATGGTAAAGTAGATCGGCGAGCTTTGCCTACACCCGATACAGCTACGCGCAATTTAGCTACGGGATTTCTAGCACCTCGTACCCCGATTGAAACTCAAATAGCTCAAATTTGGAGTGAAGTTTTGGGAGTCGAACGTATTGGGATTAAGGATAATTTCTTTGAATTGGGAGGACATTCTTTGTTAGCAACTCAGGTTATCTCCCGTTCCCGCGATCTTTTCTCGGTGGAATTGTCTTTACAAAATTTGCTGGAATATCCAACTATCGCTAATTTAGCCCAAATTATTGAAGTTCTTAGCGTTGCACAGGGAGAAACAGCTATGACTGACAATTTAGAAGATTATGAGGATGGTGAATTATAAAAAAGTATGGACTTTTTCATCTTCAGAGCAAACTTCGTGATTTAGAGCTAATTTAACAACAACTTTGGAGGCAATTGGTAAGTGAAAGTAGGAGAATTTTTAGCCTATTTAAAGGGTTTAGACATTAAACTGTGGCTGGAAGGCGAAAAACTTCGTTTTCAGGCTCCCAAAGGGGTTATGACCCCAGAAATTAAAGAAGAAATCGCCGCCAAAAAACCTGAGATTTTGGATTTTTTAAAAGCAGCAAAAATCCCAACTAATACTGTTGATTTAGAGATTATTCCCGTGTCACGAGATCAGGATTTACCCCTCTCTTTTGCTCAACAACGACTCTGGTTTCTGCAGCAACTTTCTCCCGATAGTCATTCCTATAATCTGTTGGACGCTTTACGGTTAGAAGGAAACCTCAATCTATTAGCTTTAGAACAAAGTCTCAGTGAACTGATTCGCCGTCACGAAATTTTAAGAACCACTTTTCCCATGGTAGAAGGGCAACCAATTCAGCGCATTGCTCCCCCTTCACCCGTCAGTTTACCCCTGGAAGATTTACAAAATTTATCAAAGAATGAACAAACAGAACGTCTGCAAGAAATAGCGATTGCTTTCTCCTTAAAAACCTTTGATTTAGCCAAGGAATCATTAGTCCAATTTAAGTTACTTAAACTGGGTTCTCAAGAGTATGTATTGCTGTTGAAGATGCACCATATCATTTACGATGGTTGGTCTTTGAGCATCTTCTTTGGTGAATTATCTCAACTGTATGCGGCCTTTGTCCGGGGGTTGCCTTCCCCTCTCCCTGAATTATCGATTCAATACGCCGATTTTGCCGTATGGCAACGTCAATGGCTCACCGGTGAAGTCTTGGAACGTCAACTTAATTACTGGCAAAAACAGTTACAAGATGCGCCTACTATTTTAGAATTGCCGACGGATTATCCCCGTCCTCCAATTCCTAGTTTCCGGGGTGATGGACAGGTTTTTCGCCTGAATCAAGACTTAACACAATGCCTCAAACGGTTGAGTCAAGAGTCAGGAGCAACGCTATTTATGACTTTACTGGCGGCCTTTTTTGTCCTAATTTCTCGTTATAGTGGTCAATTAGATGTTTTGGTGGGTTCTCCCATCGCTAATCGTAATAGTTCGGCAATTGAGAAATTAATGGGATTTTTTGCCAATACTTTAGCTTTAAGGGGTGATTTAGGGGGAAATACCAGTTTTCTGGAGTTATTAGAACGAGTAAAGCAAACAACTTTATCAGCTTATGCTCATCAAGATTTGCCTTTTGAAATGTTAGTAGAAAAATTACAATTAAACCGAGATTTAAGTCATAATCCTTTGATACAGGTAATGTTTTCCCTGCAAAATACTCCCCAATCTGAGGCCAGTTTATCTGGCTTAAAGATGGAGAATTTGCCTTTATCTGTTGAGCTTAAAGCGCGATTTGATTTAGAGGTTAATTTTTGGGAAGTTTCTGATCGTTTAGAAGCGGTTTGGTGTTATAGTACCGATTTGTTTGCTGCTCGCACCATTAACCAAATGGGGCAACATTTTCAGAATCTCTTAACTGCGATCGCGGCTAATCCCAAAACGGGAATTTTTGAGTTACCCATGTTAAGTGATGAAGAACGTTATCAATTGTTATCATTGTGGAACGAAACTCAAACAGATTATCCCAATAACAAATGTATTCATCAGTTATTTGAAGAACAAGTGGAACGGACTCCTAATAATATAGCAGTGGTCTTTGAAAATGAATCCTTAACCTATTCAGAATTAAACAATCGAGCTAATCAATTAGCTCATTACCTGCAAAAATTAGGAGTAAAACCTAAGGAATTAGTGGGGATTTGTCTAGAACGTTCCTTAGAGATGATTGTGGGATTATTAGCTATTCTTAAAGTCGGTGGTGCTTATGTTCCTATTGACCCAGATTATCCCCAAGAACGCATTAGCTTTATGCTCCAAGATACCCAGGTTAAAATAATATTAACCTGCGAATCTTTAGAGACTTCATTGCCAAATCATCAGGCTATTGTTGTCTGTTTAGACAAAGATTGGCAACAAATTAATCAAGCAAGTCAGGAGAATGTTAACAGCACAGTTTCTGCGGATAATTTAGCCTACGTCATTTATACTTCTGGTTCTACAGGAATACCCAAGGGTGTTATCGTCACTCATCAGGCAGTTAATCGACTGGTATTAAATACCAACTACATCCAGTTTACTCCTGATGACCGCGTTGTGCAAGCGTCTAATATTGCTTTTGATGCCGCTACTTTTGAAATTTGGGGGGCTTTACTTAACGGTGCTAAGATTATTATTATCGCTAAATCAGTTTTGCTCTCACCCCAAGAATTGGCACTAAGCTTAAAGGAAAATCAGATTAGTGTCTTATTTTTAACCACAGCACTTTTTAATCAGTTAGCCAATTTAGTTCCCCAAGCTTTTAGTAACTTACGCTGCTTACTATTTGGGGGTGAAGCAGTTGAACCAAAATGGGTACAAGAGGTACTAGAAAAAGGTGCGCCACAACGGTTGCTTCATGTCTATGGACCAACGGAAAATACAACGTTTTCTTGCTGGTATTTAGTGGAAAACGTAGCTTCTACAGCGACAACTATTCCCATTGGTAAAGCGATTGCCAATACCCAAATATATTTGCTGGATAAAAATCGGCAACCTGTCCCGATTGGTGTAGTCGGAGAATTACATATTGCTGGTGCAGCAAAACAGGAAAGAGTAAATTATATAAAACGGGAGACTTAGCGCGTTATTTACCTGATGGTAATATTGAATATGTAGGACGGATTGACAATCAAGTAAAAATTCGCGGCTTCCGTATTGAATTGGGAGAAATTGAGGCTGTACTTAGTCAAAATCAGGCGGTACAGTCTTCTTGTGTGATTGTTCGTGAAGATAATCCGGGGGAAAAACAGTTAGTTGCCTATATTGTGCCTAAGCTAGGAGTAAAGCTAACAAGTGGCGATTTGCATCAATTTCTTAGCCATAAATTGCCCGGTTACATGGTTCCGAGTGCCTTTGTGCTGCTGGATTTTTTGCCTTTAACAGCTAACGGAAAAATTGATCGTCGTGGGTTAAAAGCTCCTAGTAATACCAGTGATTCAGACAGATTTATTGAAGCGCGTAATCAGTTAGAATTAAACCTCGGGCAAATCTGGTCAAAAGTGCTAAAGATTGACAAAATTAGCGTGCAGGATAACTTTTTTGACCTCGGTGGCCATTCCCTTTTAGCTCCTTATTTAATCACCCAAATTAAAGAACAGTTAGGCAAGGAAATTGCCGTAACCACAATATTTCAAAACCCAACTATTGAACAGTTAGCGACCATTATCCGAACCGATTCAGATTCCTCTAACCAGTCTTGTTTGGTTCCCATTCAACCCCAGGGTTCAAAGCCTCCTTTCTTCTGTGTTCCAGGCGCCGGGGGACGACCATTTTATTTTTACCATTTAGGACGTTATTTAGGAAAAGATCAACCTTTCTACAGTTTTGAAAATGATCTCTATCAACAGTTTGGAGAAATCACTCGTATTGAGGATATAGCCAGTATTTATCTTAAAGCCATGCAGGATTTACAACCCCAAGGACCCTACTTTTTGGGAGGACATTCCTACGGTGGTAATGTGGCTTTTGAAATGGCTCAACAGTTGGTTAATCAGGGGCAAAAAGTGGCATTACTAGCAATCATTGATTCTTCAGCACCCACTTATAAAGACAAACAAATTTTGCTTGATTATATTAATTGGGATCATGCGCGGTGGTTAGCTGAAGTCAGCAAAGGTATCGAAGTTTATTTAGATAAAACCATCGATATTTCCTATGAAACTCTTCAACTCTTAACAGTGGAGGAACAATTAAAATACGCTTTAAACTTTTTTAAACTGGCTAATATGCTTCCTCCCAATGCGGAAACTAAGCAGCTTGAAAAAATTGTCCAAGCCTATAAAACTAGCTGTTTATGTCTGATTGATTATCTCCCTAAACAGATTTATCCAGGTAAAATTACGATTATACGGGCCGGGGAGGAATTAGCTGATGATCCAAATAAGGATTTAATAGCTCGAGATTGCGAGGATTCTTCTTTAGGCTGGAGTGAATTTTCTACAGAGCCAGTTGAGATTCATTTCGTCCTAGGAAATCATGTCTCGATTATGGTGGAACCCCATGTCCAGATTTTAGCCGAAGAATTAAAAGTTTGCCTTGAGATTTGATACCAAACCCGTTTTTAAGACTATGATTAACTCCCAATCCAACTTGAAAAACCCAGTTATGAATTGTTTCTCCCCAATCTCCTCTATCTTTTAAACAGAATTTAATCTAAGAATTGACGATTTTCTACAAGTTGTGTGAACGGTAAGACTAATGTAGAATGCTGCAAGGCATCTGATTGCTAGACAGCCGATTTGTATTCTTTTGCCTTACCATGGATTTTATATGAATGAAATCCCGACCAACCAATCCAACTTAGTGATTTTAGGAGTCTCATCAATGACGGAAACTACTGAAACGGCCATTCCCAATGATTTTCTGGGAATTAATCCCACAGAAATCAACAAAAAACTTGTCTCCTGGGGAATTTCTCTGGATGAAGTTGTTCAAAAACTTGCTTCTCTGGGACTCCCCGGCATTATTTTCATTATTGCTATTGCCGCCTCCAGCACTACTGCCTATCCTGCGATTTACGCACTTTTTGGGTTAGGCGGTCCACTGGGACTAATTGGTGGACTTGGGGTCTTAGGACTCTCTACCATTATTGGCGACATTGTGACAGGTTATGGCATTGAGGCACTGCTTAAAACGGTCTATCTCAAACGTCGTGAAACAGAAACTCAAGAATATCTCATCAATGAGGTGGAAGGTTTACCAATTTCTCAAGTTCTAAAACTTAACCTGAAAAAGGCTATTGAAGTCGAAATTACTGCCGAAGAACCTGTTGCTCCTAAAGAAGTCGAAATTGCTGAAGAGTAGTTTTAATTTAACTAAGCACTTTCTCCCTCCTCTACCCTGCTGCCTCCACCGGCCAATTGACTTGTTTAGCAAACCCTAAATACAACAAAAACCGCCATAAATTTGACTCCTGCTTGACTTATGGCGGCAGTTTATTTCTGTCTGAATTACTGAAAGCAATCTCTTTGAATTAATTAACTATCTTCCCAGTCAGAAGGCCATTTCCAAGTCCAAACGGGAGCCGGTTCAGAATCGGGGGGGGAATCGGGGGTCGGAGCCTCGTCTTGGTCCACCGATAAAAAACGAGCAAAGAAGGGGATTGCTTTATTTTGTTCGCTATTAGGATAATTCATGGTCATTCCTAGTTTTGAGTGGCAGCTTTTTCAAGATAGCTGCGATTACCCTGTGATAGTAACATATATTGCCGTCTTACTCAAGTCAAATACTCACCTTACCCGCACTCCCATCGGTGACACTTATAGCGGTATTCAGAGTCATGAGGTACGACGATTTTCTTCCCTGTCCCCCGCTCCCCATTCCTAATTCAAAAGCGATAACTTCTGTCCCTCACCAGATATGATAATATAGATTGATGGTTATAGGTTAATTGATAAAAACTTTTTTTACCATTAAATTGGGCTGTTAGTTGAACCTCTCAGGGAAATTTATCGGTATCTAAGGGAAAAGGTGCGGCTCCTTTTTTTGATCGCCTCAGCCACGCGGTCAATATCTAGTGCCTTAACAGGAGTTTGGCAAGCATTGCTATAACCCACTTCCCACTCTACTAAGCCCAATCGTGTTAGACTAATGTAGTTTTTTGCCGAGAGAGTTAAGTGAGTTTAAAAATGGATAAAAATGAATGGATTAGTAGATTCGATGATTTAATTTGTAGTCCTTCGATTCGAGAGTTTTATGGTGAAAGAGAGTTTTTTAATGTCGGTTATTGGCTCTCCCATACCCAAGATCAACAGGAAGCATCCTCCACTCTGATGGAGAAACTTTTAGAATTTATTCCCAACAAACAGGGAACAATTCTTGACGTTGGCTGTGGTTTAGGAGCAACTACCCATTATCTTCTCAAATATTATCCATTGACAGCAATTGTGGGGATTAACATTTCTCCCACACAAATTGCCAGAAGTCTCTTCAATTTTCCCGAAGGTAAATTTCTGTTAATGGACGCAGTAGAGATGGATTTTGCCGATGATTCTTTTGAGCAAATTATTTGTGTAGAAGCGGCTTTTTATTTTAATACTAGGCGGCAATTCTTGCAAGAAGCTTGGCGAGTATTAAAGCCGGGGGGAACCTTAATTCTCTCAGATCTGAGTTTTGCCACAACGGAACTTTTAGGGGATTGGACAGTTCCCCAAGCAAACACCGTCAAAGATATGGCAGAGTATCAAAATCTTTATCAACAGGCAGGGTTTAAAAATGTTCAATTTGTCGAGGTGACGGAGGAGTGCTGGTTCAGACATTTTCGCCATCTTAAGTCTTGGTTAACAGAGGAATTGCAATCAGGAAAATTAGACGAAGAGACCTATAATTTAAACATTAAGCCTCTGGATAATTTGCTAAGTTCCTCAGTCATAACTTATTGGTTAGTTGCTGCCCAAAAGCCAGTCAATATACTGTAATAGTTGTAAGTTTTTCTTAAATTTTTGGAGACAAAAAAATGTTTGATTCCTTATCGGGTAAAAAAGTCGTCATTATTGGTGCAAGCTCGGGGATTGACCTAGCGATTGCCGAAAAATTGCTCTCCCTGGGGGCAAAAGTGGTGCTTTCCCATGGGTCTCAAGAGAAATTAGATGGGGCTATTGCCCTAATTTCCGGGGAGATTGAAGCCAAAACTGTTAATTTTTTACAAGAAGATTCTGTTAATGCCTTTTTTGCAGAAATTGGCAACTTTGACCATTTAGTAGTCACCTCTCTCGGAGACAGAAATATGCCGCGAGCCTTATTAACTGAAATGACCGCAGAAACGGCCCAGGGAGGTATGGAGAAATTCTGGGGAACCTTTTTAGCCGTGCGTGGCTCCCTGAAAACTTTGGCCAAGGACGGTTCTATTACCCTGACATCAAGCGCCACTATATTCAAATATTCCAAAATGGGCGGAATTTCCGTCATAGCCGCCGCTAATAGTGCCGTAGCAGTATTTGGACGCGCTCTCGCCCTAGAACTCGCTCCTATTCGCGTTAACGTTGTTGCCCCCGGATTAATAGAAGATACAAGTATCTGGAGCAGTCAAAGTGATTCGGAACGCTCAGACCTTAGCAAATGGGCGGTTTCTGCTCTACCTGTCGAACATTTAGGGCAACCCGAAGAAGTCGCCCTAGCAGTATTGAGTTTGATTATCAACCCCTATATGACAGGTGTGGTTTTACCCGTGGACGGTGGAGTTATTCTTTAATCGCTAACGGGATTTAAACGCTCAATAAGATAGGAATACGAGTATTTTCGACTCCCCAAATTTCAGCGGCCTATCGGGTATTTCCGATCGCGTCTAGAGCCAGATTCAGTTTCAGCACGTTGACCCCCGGTTCGCCGAAGATGCCGAGGAAGCGACCGTCGGTGTTTTTGGTAATGAGGATCTCCACTTGATTCGGCGGTAATCCGCGCAAGCGCGCCACCCGCTCGATCTGCGCTCTGGCAGCCTCTGGGGTGATATGGGGATCGAGACTGGAACCGGAGGTATATACTAGAGCGGCGGTGGGTTTAATTCCCGCTTTCTCTAACCGGGGAATCTCCCCCTCTATAGCTTTTGCCGGATCGGGATCGGGTTTTCCTTTAATGCGATCGATTAATACAGGGTTACTGGGAGCTAGGTTACTCGCTCCCGAAATTCCGGTTTGCAGGACTTTGTTAGGATCGTTTTTCGGATCGGCCGTACTGTAGGCGGTGGTACTCGGACGACTATTGAAATAGCGATCGCTGGTGAAAGGTTGCCCAATTAGAGCCGAACCCACCACTTGACCTTGATTATTGGTAATTAAACTCCCGTTCGCTTGCCAGGGAAAAAGAATTTGACCGATGGCGATCATCGCAAAAGGATAGATCAGGGCGGTAATTACCCAGAGAACTAGG